>JAEEGL013570805.1_pt1 | contig 29812 bp, 27 predicted proteins | sample 9134231 | NCBI WGS metagenome assembly JAEEGL01 (sample SAMN16246548, study PRJNA631951) | gut metagenome | biome: gut microbiome; feature: rumen; material: fiber-attached | host: Bos | place: Iran: Karaj | collected 2018-10
ACCTCAAGACATTGCAAATGGTCAGGCGGCGGTTGCTCCAGAACCTCCGACACGCGAAGGTTACGCCTTCGACGGCTGGGACAAAGATTTTAGTTATGTCACCGAAGATTTGACGGTAAAAGCAACATTCGTCGAAAAAAACAAAGCATCGTACACCGTGCTTGACAATGCAATCGCCTCAGCCGAAGCATTGCACGCTGAAGAATACGATGCAACGTCGTGGAATACGTTGGCTACGGCTCTCAATAACGCAAAAGCCGTTGAACGTGATTTATTTGCAGAAAGCCAAAGTATTATTGACAATGCGGCAAATGCTCTGATTTTCGCTACGAATAATTTGGTCGTAAAAACATTTACGGTGACTTTCGTTGCTGACGGGAAATCTATCTCTACCCAAACAATTACCTACGGAAAATCGGCAACCGCACCAACGGAACCGACAAAAACTGGATATACGTTTGTTGAGTGGGATTCTGATTTTTCTGTCGTTACGGAAGAAATGACTATCACCGCCATTTTCCAAATCAAGACGTTCACCGTAACATTTACTGACTTTGACGGTACAACGCTCAAGGAAGAAACGGTTTCGTACGGTCAAAACGCCACCACACCCGATGATCCTTCACGCGACGGATATACATTCTCGGGCTGGATAGGAACATACACCAATGTTACTGCTAATGTGACTGTTACAGCAAGTTACACAGAAATAGGGAAAGCCTCGTACACCGTGCTCGACAATGCAATCGCCTCAGCCGAAGCATTGCCTGCCGAAGAATACGACGAAACGTCGTGGAGCGCTTTAAGTACGGCACTCAGCAACGCAAAAGCCGTTGAACGTGACTTGTTTGCAGAAAGCCAAAGTATTATTGACAATGCGGCAAATGATCTGATTTCTGCCACGAATAATCTGGTTGTCAAAACATTCACGGTGACTTTTGTTGCTGACGGAAAGTCAATTTCTACGCAGACGATTGCCTACGGAAAATCGGCTACGGCACCAACGGAACCGACAAAAACTGGATATACGTTTGTTGAATGGGATTCTGATTTTTCTGTCGTTACGGAGGAAATGACTATCACCGCCATTTTCCAAATCAAGACGTTCACCGTAACATTTACTGACTATGACGGTACAACGCTCAATGAAGAAACGGTTTCATACGGTCAAAATGCCACCGCACCCGATAATCCTTCACGCGACGGATATACGTTTGACGGCTGGATTGGAACATTTACCAACGTTACAGCCAACGTGACTATTACAGCAAGTTACACAGAACTAATAAAAGCGTCGTATGTGGAATTGGATAATGCGATAAATTCTGCGGAGAAACTACTAGAAAGCAATTACGAAGCAAATACGTGGGCATCCATGAAAACAGCTCTCAACGAAGCCAAGTCGGTTGACCGTAATTTGTACATAGAAAATCAGAATATTGTAAATCAGGCGACGACAAAACTTCAAAATGCAATAAACAATTTGAAACAATTAGATAAAACGAAGTTGTCCGAAGCTATTTCTTCGGCAAGAGCCACTATACTTGCGGCAGAAGGAAATATAGGCGACGAAGTCGGACAATATCCGCAATCGGCCGTCGATGTATTCAGTAATGCCATACAAACAGCGAACGAAGTTTTTGAAAACGCAAGAAATCAAAATGATATAAACCAGCAAACTGTGGCACTCAACGAAGCAATTCAAGAATTTAAGTCATCTGTCAATCAAAGAACGACATCGATTGCTGAGTTGTTGGAATTGATTGCGGAAGCAAATCTACTACTCGATAATGCCAGTGTCGGCGAAAATACTGGACAATATCCGCTTATTGAATATATTGACTTGTCATCTGCAAAAAAATCGGCCGAGAATGTTGCCGATCAAGAAAATCCATCGGAGCAAAACATCTATACTCAAGTTCTCCGTCTTGAAGAAGCAATTGAAACATTCAAAAACGCTCTGATTTTAGCAATTGACGACGCAATGCGGCAAATCAAGGTATATGCGGTAAACAATACAATATATGTATGTCAGGATGGTAATGACGAAATTATTGTTTATGGTATCGACGGCAGGTGTATTCGACGTATTGCTCGTCCGTTAGACAACTCGACAACGGAAATCTTTGTGGAAAACAAAGGCGTATATTTTGTCAAGGTAGGAGTGGAGTCGTTTAAGGTTGCAGTGGAGTAGTGGAATAATGAAAAATAATCCATGAAAAGGTCACCCAATGGTGGCCTTTTTTATTCCCGAATTGCAGGGAACGCATTTATTTTTGTGGAATATTTTTCAGTGCGTTGAGTAGCACGTTCCATGTTTTGCCTACCGATGCAATTTCCACGACTTCGTTTGGAGAATGCGGTCCTTTTATGTTCGGACCAAACGACACTGCTTCCATATTCGGGAAAGTGTCTGCAAAAATTCCGCATTCCAATCCGGCGTGAACAATGTCAACTTTGGGCTCTACGCCAAATTCGTCGGCACAGGCTTGCTTAACGACCGAAAGCAGTTTAGACTCCCATACGGGTTGCCAACCGGGGTATTCGCCCGAAAAATCCGCTTTCGCGCCATATAATTCAAAAATTGCTTTCTGGGCATTTGCCAATTGATGTTTGTTGTTTGCATCGATGCTTCGCAACAGACAGCCGATGGAAAGTTTTCCGTTTTCGGTTTTTACAAACGAGAGATTTGTAGATGTGTTGAGAATCTTGCAGTTATGATTCTCGTATTTTACCGCACCGTTCGGACAATTCACAATGGCACGGATGATTCCTGCCGTCTGTTCTTGCGTGATGGTCTTTGTCTCGGTGATAGTTTCCGCCGCAATGCACGAAAAATGCGGGTCGGTTTGGTAAAATTGTGATTGTTTTTCCTCGACAAACCGTTCGAACATTTTATGGAACACGTTCTCGAACGAATAATTTATGGAAATTACAGCCGTAGCCTCGCGTGGAATGGCATTTCGCATATTTCCGCCGTTGAACGAAATCAACCGCATGTCGGTTTTTTCCATTACTGCATACAAAAATTCGCACAGAACTTTGTTGGCATTCGCACGGTTGAGAATAATCTCAAAGCCCGAATGACCGCCCGTCAGTCCCGATACAGAGATTGTATAGACTTTTGTGTGTTCGCCGAGTGCGGAATATTCCAAATCGAACGTGAAATTTGCATCCAAACCGCCTGCACAGCCGATCGTGATTTCATTTTCGTTTTCGGTGTCGAGATTGATGAGGTATTTTGCAGAAAGGTCTGTCGGTTTGAGGGCAAATGCGCCCGTCATTCCTGTTTCCTCATCAATAGTAAATAGGGCATGGATTTCTCCATGCTCTATTGAATTTGAATCAAGAATTGCTAAAATCATTGCAACACCAATACCATTGTCGGCTCCGAGCGTTGTTCCGGCGGCACGGACGAAATTTCCGTCTATGTAGGCTTCAATTGGGTCGGTGAGAAAATTATGGTTGACATCGTTGCGTTTTTGTGGCACCATGTCGACGTGTGCCTGTAACACAACTGGTTCCAAATTTTCAAAACCTTTGGTCGCTGGTTTTTCTATAAACACGTTGCCCGTCGAGTCTTGTCGATGCGTGAGATTGCGTTGTTTTGCAAAATCGAGAAGATATTTCGTTATTTTCTCCTCATGCTTCGACGGACGAGGAATCTGACAGATTTCGTCGAAACGCTGCCAGATACAATTTGGTTGTAATGTTGCAATTTTAGACATACCTAATCTACCATGCTGACTGCTTCAAGACCTTGTCTATTCTTGATGTCAATAGTCTTTTTATCAAGAACAATCAATCCTTCTTTTTCAAGGTCGCTCAACAAGCGAATTGCACTACCAGTCGAGATACCTGCATATTCAGCCAATTCGTTACGTGAAATGTTGATGTCGATGAAATCGCTCTTGATAAGGTCTGCAATGATAAGAATGATTGTAGCCATACGTGCCTTGATTTGTTTTTGACCAAGGTCGGCGATTTGTTTCATGAACACGTTTGTCTTTTTGCAAAGTGTTTCGAGCATAGCCGAAGCGAATTTGCTGTTTGACAATGCAAATTGCTGAGCCAAATTTTGTTCGAATACGGCAACAATTGAATCGCATAATGCAACAGCTGTAGCCTGATATGTTTCGTCGAACACAGTGCTGTATCCGAGAAGGTCAATCGGCAACTGCAAAGAAACTATAGTGTTTCTTTCGTGAGAACGGTTTTCGATACACGTTTTCGTAAGACCTCTCATCAAAATTGAGATGTCGTTTACTCTGTTACCTTGTTTGAAAATTGTTTCACCTTTTTTGTAAGGAATGAAACGAACGCTTTTTGCCAATGCGGCAAACTCTTTTTCTGAAAGAGTTTTGAGAACTTTGTTTGCTTTTAATTCTGCAAGCAAAACTTCATTACTTGGAATTTCCATTTTTTAACATTTTATATTAATAAATCCGTTGGTTCATATTTGTTTTAATTTGTTTACGACATCTTCAATTTTGATGTCTTTTGAAATCAGCAGAGCAAGAAGGTCGTACAGCAGTTCGGCGCTCTGTTCCGTCAATCCGTTCTTGTCGCCGTTAGTCGCCTGAATTACAGTCTTTACTGCAATTTCTCCGACTTCCTGTGCTAATTTATTTTTCCCTTTTTGCATCAATTTTGTTATTTCCGAATTTTCGGGAAGTGTTTTCAAAACTGATTCAATATTTGTAATGACGGGGGCAAGATTTGTTTCTTCAAACTTGTTTTCTTCCGCCCAACAAGTGTCGGTTCCCGTGTGACAAGTAGGACCAATCGGGTGTGCTTTAATCAGTAGCGTATCGTTGTCGCAGTCGACTTTGGCACTGACGAACATCAAGAAGTTTCCCGATGTTTCGCCTTTGGTCCACAACGTCTGTCGCGAACGGCTGTAAAACGTAACTTTCCCCGTTTCTATTGTTTTGTCGTAGGCTTCTTGGTTCATAAATCCGAGCATGAGAACGACACGAGTTTCTGCGTCCTGTATAATTGCAGGAATCAAACCGTCGGCATATTTCGAGAATTTAAGTTCCATTATCTGATAGGTATGTTTTGTTGTTTTAGGTATGCTTTTAATTCTGGAATGGAAATTTCTTTGAAGTGAAAAATGCTTGCAGCCAAAGCTGCGTCGGCTTTTCCTTCGATAAATACATCTTTGAAATGTTCCATTGTTCCTGCTCCGCCTGATGCAATCACAGGTATGTCGACCATTTCGGAAACTTGTCGTGTGATTTCGCAGGCAAAACCGCCTTTGGTACCGTCGTGGTTCATCGACGTGAGAAGAATTTCGCCCGCTCCGCGATTGTAAACTTCTTTCACCCAGTCGAGAGTTTTAATGTCGGTTGCCTGATGACCTCCGTGGGTGTGAACCATCCATACGTTGTCGTGCAGTTTTGTGTCGATTGCCACCACAATGCACTGCGAACCGAATTCTTTTGCCAAGTCGGTGACGAGTTGAGGATTATAAACTGCTGCTGAATTTATAGTGATTTTATCGGCACCGGCGGCAAGCAGCACGCCCACATCGTGTACTGATTTTATTCCTCCGCCCACAGTGAACGGAATATTGAGATGCAGTGCGATTTTTTTTACCAATTCAGCAAACGTGTCGCGTCCTTCAATTGTTGCGGTAATGTCCAAAAAGGTAAGTTCGTCGGCTCCTTGTTCCGCATACATCGCTCCCAATTCCACTGGGTCGCCGGCATCGCGGAGGCCGAGAAAGTTAATTCCTTTCACGGTTCGTCCGTCTTTAATATCGAGACATGGTATGATTCGTTTGGCTAACATGTTTGGGAGTATTTACGTTTTCTAATAATATATGCGACAAGCCCGATAAGCCAGATGAAAATAATTGGTAGAACGACATTAGTGACTTGCCATATTTTTTTCTCGTCGACAATTCTGTTTTTGTTCAACAACCGTATGGTGATTTCTCGCGAACGGATTGAAATTAAATCGGAATCGCCGCAAAGATGATTGACTGCATTTATAAGAAAATCCATATTCCCCATGTACGTCCGTTGGTCAAATGAGAAATACTTATAGTAGTACAACGGTTTCGGCATTGTGTCGTTGTTGTTTACTTCGATTTCGTTGCGAATGATGTCGCCGTCGGAAACCACAATGATTCTATTTTGTTCAGAAATATTTTTCCGTGTGAATCTGTTTGGCAGGTCGTCTTCAGCAATCGGCGATTTACGCGAAAGGAATAAAGAATTTGCCTGACCTTCAATTAAAACGCCTGTCGGGATGTAATATTTATTGAAGAACTCTTTGTCTGGTCGGTTCTGTAATACGTTGAATCCAACTGTGTTAGGGGTCGGAACGATTCGTGAATATGCCGATGAAGTAAGCAAGACCGTTTTCGATAAATTCCCGTTTCCTGCAAGTGTGTCAATTGTACTTGCAAATTCGGCTTTCACCACGTCGATGTTTTGAGTTATCGGGTGATTGGTCGTTGGTTTTAGCAAAGGATAATAATACCACGGCACAGGTGCGAACCGAGGTTGTTCTCCGAAGTTTGCCACGTTCATCGGAATTTTAGCACATTGGTTATCGAGCAGAATGTTTGCATTTATGCGGATGCCAATATTAAACAACAAATCGGCAAAATTAAGGTCTTTCGGCATTGCAAACGTGAACGGACTTGTCTTGAGCGAATCAATATTGACCGAAATATTGTCGGTAAGAAACATGACGTTTCCATTGTGCATCATGTATTGGTCGATGATGAATTTGTCCGTTTCGGTGAACGGCTGTGTCGGTTCTACAATGATGAGTGCGTCGTATTTGTCAAGAGAATCAAGCAGTTGCTTTGACGAAACTCTATCTACGTTGTACAAATCAAGTAACGAAACAGTTGCACTATATGTATGTAGCAACGATGTCTCGCCGTGTCCCGTAAGGAATGCAACGTTTTTACGGTTTGTTGCCGTCAGTTGTTTTATCGCCTTAATACATTGGTATTCAAAATCTTGTAATGCTTTGTTGATTTGTTCCTCTGGTGAATTTCCCACAATGTTCGTCAACAAATTCACGGTGACGTATTTTTGTGACGTTGAGATAATCATTCCAGGAATAATGTAGCGTTGAACTAATTTTCCGCTTTCGTCTTCTTCTTGAATAGTGTAGGGCGATAACCCGTATTCCTTATGCAGTCTCGAAATCGTATGTTTGAAACTGTTTTTCCCGTCGCCGATTGTTTGTGGGTCAATGAATTTTACAAGGAAATGACCTTTTCCTGCAATTTGTTGAAATTCATTAAGATAATCGGAGATTTCGCGTTGCATTTTTACAAATGAAAGTGGAATGTCGCCCGACAAATATACCGTCACGCGGATTGTGTCATCTAAATTTTCAAGAACGTCTTTGGTTTCGTCTGTCAGCGTGTAACGTCCGTCTTCGGTCAAGTCGGCTCTGAAATACACCATGCTGCTAATCCACAGTAACACGGCGAGAGACAATACTGCAATTGCGATTTTAGAAAATAAAGTATAAGTTTTTCCTTCCGTCATATTATTTCCTTTTTTTCGCAATTGACAAAGTTGTAAAATAAATGCATAACGCAATCACACCTACAAAGTAGACAATGTCGCGGGAGTCTATCACACCTCGTTGAATTGACAAATAATGCTCGTTGATACCGACATTTGTCAGGAATGACAAGCCCGGAACAAGTTCGGCGATAAAATCAAAGCCCGTATATAACAAGAAACATACAGTTGCTGTAATGATGAACGAAACAATCTGATTTTCTGTCAGCGACGAAATCAGTGCACCGATTGCGGTGTAAATTCCGCCGATGAAAAACAAACCGATGTAGCCGCCGATTGTTGCTCCCACGTCGATGTTTCCTACAGGACTGCCTAATGCGTATGTTGTGATAAAATAGAGCAGGGTCGGTACTAACGCACAGAATAGTAGGGCGATTCCCGCCAAAAATTTTCCCATTACGATGGAAAAATCAGAAATCGGCATGGTCAGTAATAATTCTATTGTTCCCGATTTGATCTCTTCGCTGAAAAAACGCATTGTGATTGCTGGAATGAGGAATAAAAACACCCATGGAGCAATGATAAACAAGCCTTCGATGCTCGCGTATCCAGAATTGAGAATATTCAAGTTCCCATCGAATACGAAAAGGAATAACCCTGTAATACATAAAAATACAGTCAGTACCAAGTACCCTATCAGGGAACTGAAAAAACTCGATATTTCTTTTCTAAATAACGAAATCATGATAAAAACATCACCGCAAATATAACAATTATTTGTTTTTTTTGAAGAAAGCATGCGTAAATGACTGCCAATTTTTACTGAAATGTATAAAATTGAGACTGAAAATAATGTATTGTCAATAAATAAAAAGGAATTTATCTACTTTGTGATGAGACGTCACTCTCTGCTCCGCTCGACATGACGGTGCAATGTTTTGAAGCCGTCTGCTTCGGGAAATAATATAAATTCGGCTTGTGACGATAACTAATAGAATACGATAATGTTTTTGGAAAAAAGAGTTGAGAGATGTAAAACGAAAGTTGAGAGTGGTAGGTAGGGTGATTGTCGACCTTTGTTGTTCAATTTTAAGCAGAAAAATACCTAATGAAGGGCGTATTTAGAGTTCTTGGAGATATTAAGTCTATAAAAAAGGGATATTTAGATAAATTTTTGCTATTAAATTCGAAGTTATATTTGTTTGAATTTCAAATATTTCTTGATTATTGGGGTAGGTTCAGGGGAAAAAAATTGTAAGAAAATCTATTTCTCGCTTGTTTTGTAAGGAGAAAACAGTATCTTCGCATTGGAAAATAAAAATGCATTTAAATGATAATATAACCCACGTAACCAATCATTTTTATGACAAATGGGCTGACAAATTTAGTTTGTCGGCCTTTTTTTGTAAAAAAAAATTGAATTATTATCAGTAAAAAGCCTTGTTGCATGAATTTTTGTATATCTTTGCACCAAAACTACTGAAAAGGTGATACATAACAAATACATCAGATTATATTGGGCAATAAAGCGTCTGCTTTGTGACAGGGCAAACGTATGAATTTATAGAAAAATTGAACTGAAAAGACGAAGAAGGTTGGAAACTTCTTTTAAACTTGAACGAGTTCAAGTAACCAATCATGACCAATAGTTCAATGGGAGAAGGTCGGCAGATATATTGTCGGCCTTCATTTTTGTGAAAATATGTTATAGCAGCCCTTCGTCGCAGAAACTAAAATAGTTTTTCCCTGAAATTATTATGTGGTCTAACACGTGGCAGTCTATGAGCCGTAAGGCGTTTGCAATCTGTACCGTAATTTTTCTGTCTTCTTCGCTGGGCGAACAATTCTCCGAAGGATGGTTGTGGCAAAGAATTACTCCCGATGCAAGTAGTGATATTGCATGACGTGCAATGATTTTTGTGTCAACCGTTGTTTGCGTCACACCGCCTATGCTGATGCGTTTCTCGTCTATTACTACATTCTTATTGTTGAGGTAGATTGTCCAAAATTCTTCGTTTTTCAAGTCGGCGAGTTTTGGGTGCATCAGATTGAATATTTCCTTGCTGGAACGGATAGTGGCTTGTTGCCGTGCGTCGGCAATGTTTCTTCGTCTGCCAAGTTCTATTGCCGCAATGAGCGTAATTGCTTTTGCCGCTCCTATTCCCTTTATTTTCTGAAAATCGTCTAATCCAAGTTTCCCAAGTTCGTTGAGATTGTTGTGACCTAACGAGAATATTCGTTTAGCCAGATCTATGGCGGATTCGTTTCGTGTTCCGCTTCCCAAGAGTATTGCCAAAAGTTCTGTTTCGGTAAGTGCGGCGGCGCCGTGTTTCTGTAATTTCTCACGCGGACGGTCTTCTTCCGCCCAAGTTTTAATTGAGTTGTTCATGTTGCGCTTTTTTAAAAACGGAAGTGTTTCCGTGGTGGAGAAACACTTCCGTGTATTTTAATCCTTAAAGCATCGTACGCTTAGTCCCGATTTCTCGTACATTTTAAAACGTATGACGCCGTTATAACTAGTATCAATTTGTCGTACCCAAACGTAGTCGCCGTTTTCGTCAGTACCAGTTGTTGAAGACCAGTACACGCCGGCTTCGCCTAATTGGGCATACGTTCCGTTTATGCTTGCATAGCCTCCGTAGTCAAATCCGTAATCCGAAACCATTTTCTTTACCACGTTGGCGTCGGCACCTCTGTTTATTTCCGTAATGCCGCTTTTAGTAAGGTCGGAAGCCGACATGCCGAGTGCCTGCTCGAAAATCATCCATTCAACGTCAGAAGGAATGTGGTAGCCGTTAGGACAAATTCCTTGAACATTGGTGATGTTTCCTTGCGATGAAAGTGTTTCGTATTGTGCTAAAATTGCCGAAGTAACCGAGGTTGCAATGGAGTCGGCAACGGCAATAGAAACTGCATTTGCAGTCTTTTCTGCGATTTTTGCCATTATTCCAGAATCCATGTATTGCAAGATGTTGGATTCGTTCACGGCGTTGACAATTGCTACGGAAACTCTTGTGTTTACGATTGTTTCGACGTTGGAGATGTCAATTGACTCGTTCGAACCGTAAAGTGCTTCTTCCAAACCGTTTACGATAGCTGTTTTAATACATTCCTGTAAATAAGCCAAACCAATTTGTCTTCCCGATGCGTTTTTCTCTATTTCTTTTTCGGTGGCAGTTGCGTATTTTGTCGCAATCGTATTTGCCAATGCTGTTATTTGAGCTTGAGAACGAATGTCTTCAATGTAGTCGGCAATGCCGTTTTGATTAGCGTCGGCAACAACAAAAGCATTGTTCTTCATAGACGATTGTGCAGCATTTACACTAGTTTCGTAGGCGTATAAACCTCCATTTTTAGAACAATATTTTTCCAAGTTGTGATAGCACAATTTTTCACCAACAGGTACGGCGCTTTCTGTTTCGTTGGAACCACTGCCTCCTTGACCTCCTTGTCCACCTTCACCGTCTTCGCCAGAATCAGAAGACGAACCAGAATAGAATCGAGAACCGTCAGGATTTTGGCTAATGTTGAGGTTTGTCCCTAACACACCAATGGTTTTGTCGTTCGCATCAATTTTTCCGTCTCCGTTGGAGTCGTAACGAATTGGCTCGTTTTCTTTAAGAATTTCACCTTGGTATTCAATGCATCCGTCTGGAACCTCCGTTCTGGTTCGGTCTTTACAAGCAGTAGCGGATAAGAGAATCAATCCAAGAATAATGAAAATATGTTTTTTCATATTATTAATTTTTAATGATGGTTCCTATTTTTTCACCAGACACGATTTTCTTCAAAGAAGTTTCATCGCCTACGTTGAAAACTATAATTGGAAGATTATTTTCCTTGCACATTGTGAATGCTGTAAGGTCCATGATTTTCAACCCTTTGGAATAGGCTTCCGTGAATGTGATTGTGTCAAATTTCACTGCATTCGGATTTTTTTCTGGGTCGGAATCGTAAACTCCGTCGACTCTCGTTCCTTTTAACAGAACGTCGGCTCCAATTTCAACGGCACGGAGCGCCGCCGCCGTATCGGTCGTGAAAAATGGATTGCCAGTTCCTCCTCCAAAAATAACAACTTCGCCCAAATCGAATGCATCGCGGACATTCTGTTGAGAGTATGCTTGACCAATCGGTTCCATGCGGATTCCTGTAAGCACTCGCGATTTTATGCCGAGGGTTTCCAATGCCGATTGCAGTGCGACAGCATTGATAACGGTAGCCATCATTCCCATATAGTCGCCTTTGATTCTGTCGAAGCCTTGATTTTTGTTGTTCAAGCCACGGTAGATGTTTCCGCCGCCGATCACAACCGAAACCTTCACGCCCATGTCGACTACTTCTTTAACTTGATGGGCATATTTCATAAGTTTTTCTGGATCGATGCTGAATCCATCGGCTGCCTGGAGCGATTCACCGCTGAATTTTAATAATATTTTCTTGTATTGTAACATAATTTGCAAATTATGCGACTAATATAGATAAAAAAAAGGAGAGTTAAATAATTCTAACCCTCCTTTTTAGAAAAATCAATAAAAAATTAGTTTGAAAGACCGAAACGTTTGAATGCGGTAACCTTCAAACCTTTTTGTGCAGATTCCATATATTGTGCGATTGTCAATTTAGAATCTTTCACAAATTCTTGGTTCATCAATGTTGATTCTTTGAAGAATTTGTTCAAACGGCCTTTGGCAATGTTTTCAACCATAGCGGCAGGAATGTTGTTTTTCTTTTCTTCTGCTACAGAGGCTTTGATTTCTCTTGCCTTGTTTGCTTCTTCTTCTGTCAACCAACCTTTTGTGATGTTAGAAGACATGTGGTCTTCTGAATCAACCAAGTTTGGATTGATGCCAGCTTTCTTCAATGCAACTTCAACTGCTTTTTGAATTTGTTCTTGAACAGTCTTTTCTTTTGCAATTTCTATTTCAGAATCGATAACTGACTGAGGAACATCGTTTTGGTCGATAGCAACAGGATTCATTGCAGCAATTTGCATTGCAACGTCTTTTCCAACTTGCGGATCGGCAACTTTTGCATCGAAACTTACGATAGTTGCAAGTCTGTTGCCAGGGTGAGTGTATGCGAAAGAGTGTTCTGCCGATACTTTACCGTAGAAACCTACATCGATTTTTTCACCGATTTTACCCATTTGGTCTGTAAGTAAGTCAGCGATTTTTCTTCCGCCCACAACTTGTTCTTTCAATTCGTCGATAGTTTCAGGGAGAACTTCGAGAGCTTTGTCAAGGATGGATTTTGTAAATGCAATGAAATCTGCGTTTTTAGCAACGAAGTCAGTTTCGCAGTTTACAACAACGAGACATGCTGTCTTTCCGTCTGCTGTAACACCGCTCAATACGCAACCTTCTTTTGCATCGCGGTCTTGACGTTTGCTTGCGATTTTTTGTCCTTTTTTACGTAATATTTCTATCGCTTTGTCGAAATCTCCTTCTGCTTCAGTCAATGCCTGTTTGCAGTCCATAAGTCCTGCAGCGGTCATTGCACGAAGTTTTGAAATATCGGCTGCTGTTATATTTGCCATAGGTCAATTATTTTTTAGTTGTTTTTCTTGCACGTTTTGCAACTGGTTTTTCTTCGGTTGCTTCTTCTGCTTTTTCTGATTTGTTTTCTTTTGCAGCAGCTTCTGCTTCTTTATCCTTGTCTGCTTTTCTTTCTTCCAAACCTTCTTGGATTGCTTCGCAAACTTTTGAAAGGATAATTTCTACAGATTTTGCAGCGTCGTCGTTACCTGGAATTGCGAAATCTACAACATTAGGGTCGGCGTTTGTATCAACGATTGCGAATACTGGAATGCCCAAACGAGTAGCTTCCTTGATTGCAATGTGTTCGCGAACAACGTCTACTACGAAAAGAGCGGCAGGAAGGCGAGTCAAGCTCACGATGCTGCCCAAGTTCTTTTGTAATTTTTCGCGTTGACGGTTGATTTGTAATACTTCGCGTTTTGAAAGAGATGCGAAAGTACCGTCTTGTTCCATTTTGTCGATAGACGACATTTTCTTCACAGCCTTACGGATTGTAGGGAAGTTGGTCAACATACCGCCGCTCCAACGTTCTGTGATATAAGGCATTCCGAGTGCCTGTACTTTTTCAGCAACAATGTCTTTTGCTTGTTTTTTCGTTGCAACGAAAAGGATCTTGCGACCTGAACGTGCGATTTTCTTCAAGGCTTCAGCCGACTCGTCAATCTTTGCTACAGTTTTGTGAAGATCGATAATGTGGATACCATTTTTCTCCATGAAGATGTATGGAGCCATAGCTGGATGCCATTTTCTTTTGAGGTGACCGAAGTGTACACCTGCTTCGAGCAATTCTTCGAAATTTGTTCTTGCCATTTTTTTTGTTGTTTTCATTCAATATTAAAGCAATTCACAAGTAGCACAATACAATAATGTGGTCTTGTGGATTTTGAGTCTAAACAACGCTCTAATTCGAATAGGTTAATATTAACGTTTACTAAATTGAAATCTTTTACGAGCCTTCTTCTGACCTGGTTTCTTACGTTCAACTTCGCGTTGGTCACGTGTTAAGAATCCTTGTTTCTTAAGAGGGGACTTGTTTTCTTCGTCCATCTTTACCAATGCTCTTGCAATAGCAAGTCTTACAGCTTCTGCCTGACCTTTGATGCCACCGCCTACAAGGTTGATTTTGATGTCGAAATCTCCTTCTTTTGAAAGAAGAGTTAACGGTTGTTTTACTATGAAACGAAGACGTTCTTCTGCAAAGTATTTGTCCAATTCACGGTCGTTGATTGTGATTTGACCTTTACCTTCTTTTACGTAAATTCGAGCGATTGCAGATTTTCTTCTACCTAAAGCATTAATTACTTCCATATCTTAATCTTAAAACTTTAATTCTTTTGGTTGTTGTGCTTCTTGTTTGTGGTTTGGACCTACATACACATACAAGTTCTTCATGCAGTCTCTTCCCAAAGAATTTTTTGGAAGCATTCCTGCAACTGCTTTCTCAATGATTTTTGTAGGATCTTTTGCCATCAAGTCTTCCGGTGTCTCTTTTCTTTGACCGCCAGGATACATCGTGTGATGGATGTAAATCTTGTCTGTCATTTTCTTACCCGTAAATTTCACTTTCTCAGCGTTAATTACGATTACACCGTCTCCGCAATTCACATTCGGAGTAAATGATGGTTTGTGCTTGCCTCTAATGATTTTCGCAATCTGGGCACACATTCTACCTACTACTTGGTCTGTTGCATCTACAACGAACCATTCCTTTTGTACTGTAGCCTTATTGGCCGATTTCGTTTTGTAACTTAAAGTATCCACTTGAGTTAGTTTTTGATAATATATACTATTCCCATTAATCGGGACGCAAAAATAAGAATTATTTTGATTTTACAAACTCAAACTGTATTTTTTCTTTTTGAATGAAAAAAAAATATCTCTTTGTGAAGTTTTTCTGCAAAACTGCTTGCGTTGAATTACAAAAATAATAATTTTGCCGAAAAATTTTGACTCCGTAGCTCAGTTGGTAGAGCAATTGACTCTTAATCAATGGGTCGAGAGTTCGAGCCTCTCCGGGGTCACAAGCACTTGCAAAGTATTTGTGAGTGCTTTTTTATTTTAAGGTCGTCGACTTTGCTTTTTGTCATATATAATATGTATTGACTCGTAAACCTGTTTTTAGGGTTGGAAAAAAATTGCTCCTCAACGTAAACCATTTCAAAAAAATATATACTTTTGCGGCGATGAATAGGGGTGCCTTGTACAAAGGCTGAGATGATACCCTTGAACTTGAACTGGTTAACCCCAGCGTAAGGAATTCAATCGGCTTCGAATGCAATACTTCTATTCATGTTGTTTAATGTAAATTAATAAAAATGAAAAGAGTATTTGTATTATTGGGTTCGGTGCTGGTGTCGCTGAATATTTTTGCTCAAAATGTTGTAAAGGGAACTGTGTTGGATCATAACGGTCGTCCGTTGCCGACGGCATACGTGCTTCGTGCTCATTCTCAGGATTATGTGATTACCAACCACGATGGTCATTTCGAAATTTCAATTCCTGGTAAAAGCGACACGCTTGAAGTGAGTTATTTGGGTTACGAAGTTCAAATGGTGGGCGTTTCTACATCGTCGGCTCCTGTTGTTGTAAAAATGTTGCCGACCCTGTTGGATAAGGATTTTCATGTGTCGGTTGTGGGATTCCCTTCGCAGACGGTGAATGTCTCTACTGTCGGTAATATTGCGAGAAGCACTGTGGTACAAGATGTGCCGTTCCTTTTGGAAAGCGCCCCTTCGGTTGTGGCAACGTCGGAAACAGGTACGGGAATCGGTTATACGGGTATGCGTGTCCGTGGTATCGAAATCGCCCGCATGAATGTGACTATTGACGGCGTTCCGCTGAATGATGCGGAATCGCAGGATATTTACTGGGTGAATATGGGCGACTTTTCTTCGTCGGTTGATAAGGTGGATTTGCAACGTGGAGTTGGCTCTTCGACAACGGGTACGTCTTCGTTCGGCGCTTCCATGAACTTCGAGACAAAGGATAATTCTGCAGAACCGTATATGCAAGTCTCGGGTGCAATCGGTTCGTACAAGACGCGGAAAATGTCTGTCGCTCTTGGAACAGGATTGCTTGCAGACCATCTAATGTTCGATGCCCGTTTGAGTATGATGAAAACCGACGGCTGGATCCAACGTTCCAAGGATAAGCTTCAATCAATTGACGTATCGGGTAGTTATATATGGAAACATTCTGTTTTGACGGCAAAATTCATGGCTGGAAAACAAAAGACTGGCATCACATGGGAAGGACTGCCCGAAGACAAACTCGATGTCGATTTAACGTATAATCCTGCCGGAATGTATCTCGATGACGAGGGTAACGAACGGTTCTATTCAAATGAATCTGACAATTATACTCAGAAACATTATATTCTTTCGTATAAACTGAGAAAGGATACGCTGAATGTTTCGTGGTTGGACAATATCGCTTTCAACGCTACTTTGTTCGCAACGAAAGGCGACGGCTACTACGAACAGTACAAGGACGATGCGAAACTTAAAAATTATGGCTTGGGAACAGGACGTTTCGACTTGATACGTCAAAAAGCTCTCGATAATATTCAATATGGTTATTTGGCAGGATTGGAACTGAGACGAAATCGCTCCACATTCTCGTTGAATAATTCTTATAGTATTTACGACGGCGACCATGTTGGTTATGTTATTTGGGTTCAGGATAATCCGAATATTGATTTATCGAAGCCGTATTACGAAAACAATGGTGTGAAGAAAGAATTGAACAGTTCTTTGCGTTGGACGTACCGCATGAAAAATCTGACGTTGTTTGCCGACGGACAAGTTCGCTCCATAAATTATGAAATGAGTGGCGACGATGATGACTTGACGCCTATGAATCATACTTTTGACTGGCTTTTCTGGAATCCCAAGGCGGGAATGAAATATAATCTTCCTCATCATCAGGACATTACGGCTTCGTTTGCCATTGCTCATCGTGAACCGACTCGTGCAAATTTGAAAGATGCGGCAAAAACGACAGAAGCAAAAGAGTTAATCCCCGAAAAATTGTATGATTTTGAGTTGGGCTATCGTAAATCGTGGATGAAACTCGCCGTTACGGCAAATCTGTATTATATGCAGTATAAAGACCATCTTGTTCAGACCGGTAAACTGAACGAGGTGGGCGATGCCATTCTCGAAAACGTTGACAACAGTTTCCGTCGCGGACTTGAAATGACGGTGGAATATCGACCAGTTCCTGAAATTGAATGGAGCGGCAACGTGACGCTTTCGCAGAATAAAATCAAAAATTATGTGGAATATGCAACTGATTACGATGATGATTGGAATGAAATCCAAAAGGTTACGGAACTTGGTACGACGGATATTTCCTATTCTCCTTCGTTTGTCGCATCGCACAAAATTATGGTTCACCCAACTAAAGGATTGTCGTTGGGAATCGTTAGCAAATTGGTTGGAAAACAATATTTCGACAACACGTCCAGTGAAGACAGAAGCATAGACCGATATTCCGTACACGATTTTGTTTCGCGTTATTTATGGACAATGGACGAATCAAGCAGTCTCGATTTTCAATTCATAATCAATAACATATTCGACAAGAATTACATCAGCAATGCCTACGGAGGCAATTGGTACGAGCAGGGTACTGAATATTCTTGGAAATATTTCTTCCCGCAGGCTGGCATTCATTATACATTAAAGGTTACTTTTACATTCTAAAATTAAGTGCGATTAAGAATTTGGCGGTCGGGCTTGTCAATGCAAGCCTGACAAAGCCAAAACAGTTTGTGGTATGATAGATTTTGTTATCGATTATTTTGCAGAAATGACGTGGTTGCGATTATGTGTGCTGATTGGCACCGTGACGGGACTGATTGTTATGATATTGCAGATTAAACAGCACATTGCACTATGGTATTTCAACATTGTCTCTGCGTCGCTGTTGGGAATTGACTTTATTGCGACCAAAATGTACGCCTATGCGGCATTTCAGCTGTACTATATTATTGTAAGCATTTATGGTTTGTACTTGTGGAAAAAGGGGAGAAGCGAAAATGGTAGTGAGATGCCGATTCAGCGAATGAAGGCGAAACACTGGTTGACTTCGTTTACATTTGTTGTAATTGTTTCGGCGGTTGTTTCGTTTGTTTTGAAAAAAACTGGCTCCGAAATTGCAGTGCCTGATGCTATTATCACGTCGCTCAGTGCGGTGGCAACCTTCCGGCTGACGCAGAAATTTTTGGAATATTGGTATTTCTGGATTGCGGCAGATTCGCTGTACATTCTGCTTGTGCTTTATATCGCCGACCCTGATTTGTATCCTACAATTATTTTGTATGCTTGTTATGTTATTTCTGCGATAATTGGTATTATTACGTGGCGGAAACTGTACGCCAAACAACAAAATATGTGTGACTGATGAATATTCCGTTTGCTTATTCCGATTGTGTGATTTTGTGTAACGGCTCGTTCCCCGAACACGAATTTCCATTGCAGATTCTTCGCGAAGCCAAGACGATTATTTGTTGCGATGCAGCGGTGAAAAAACTTGTCGCTCACGGATTTGAACCGACAATGATAGTGGGCGATTTTGATTCTGCCGAGCAAGAACTATTGCAACGTTATGGCGACCGTGTATTTCATAATCCCGATCAGGAAACAAACGACTTGACGAAATCTGTGAAGTGGGCTCAGGCACAGTCATATTCTGCGGTGACAATTTTGGGCGCGACTGGTTTGCGCGAAGACCATACGTTGGGAAATATCTCCCTTCTGTTGGAATATGGACAAACGTTGAACTTTGTGAATATGGTCACCGACACGGGTGTGTTTTCGCCGATTTATCGGACAACGAAATTTAAATCGTTCAAAGGACAGCAGGTTTCAATTTTCAGTCTAAAACCCGACGTGCCAATTCGTTCCGAAAATTTGAAATATCCGTTCAACAGACCATTGCCTTCGTGGTGGTGCGGAACGTTGAATGAATCCTTAGACGAACAGTTCACTCTGCATTTTGACGAGGGGAAAGTCCTTGTGTATCAAACGTTTTAGACATAGGCGTTTTTTATAGAAACAATCCCTAATACCCGTTGTGCATTATTATTAAAAACAAAAATTAACCACAAATTATCTCATCTTTTCTGTTACGTTTCTTTCGCCACCGAAAGAATTTTGCGAGTAAGTGAGAGCAAAGAAAAGGTATTTTCTTTGCCGAACGTGAGCAAAATGCCAAATGGAAATGGAACAAATTCTTGAAAGATTAAAGTAAATAAATCCTAAAAATAATAATTCACAATGGTGAGATGCCTCACTCCGTTCGGCATGACGTGGCTTAGATGGGGTAAAAGGAAAGAAAGGGGAATATTCTTGATAACCGCTGTTTAATGTTGTTTTTCGAAATATTTCAAATGTGAAATTATGTGCGGATAGGCGGAGAATTCAAGATTGAAATCCGTTTTTATGTCGGAAACGTCGAACAGCAGAGGTTCGTCGCTCCAACCTAAGTCTTCCACTACCACGTTTGATTTTGAGGAAAAAAGTTTCACCGCATCGTGTGCAATTTGTTCCCACGTGACAAATTCCTTCGATAGGGCGAAATAGGTCTTTTTGCTTACGTCCTTTTTAACAAGTGCGGCATAGACTTTTGCTATGTCGTCGGCCCAGATGAACTGCGTGCCGTCGTTTTTCACAACGTGAATATCCTTGTTTTCCAATGCCGCCTGAACAATTGACTTGAATCGAGTGTCGGGTTGGGTAGGGGCGCCGTCTATTGCGGGGTTCCCGAATGTGTAGCCTGGACGGATGATGTTCACTTTCATGTTTGTTTCACCTTCTATGGCAAACAGAAAATCTTCCGACGCCGCTTTGGTTGCTCCGTAGTACGTGCATGGGTCGTGACGGCAGTTGATTGTCACCAATTTGTCGCCTGGTTTTATGCAGACGGGATTCGGAGAGGCGTAAACCGAATCGACCGATGCTGTTGACGATGTGTAGATGAATCGTTTCACGCCAGCTTTGGCTGCTTCCGTTGCTAAAAATACCGTGGCGGCGGTGTCGCTCATCAAAACTTCGTAGGCCGACGAACCAGTCATACATAATGCTATGTGTATTACGGCATCTTGTCCTTTGAGGGCTTGCGGAATTGCCTTGAAATCGTTGAGACTTATGTTCAGAATCCGTACATTCTTTACGTTTTTCAGTGCAGGTATTTTTTCTGGATTACGGGCAAGAACCGTAACCTTGTGTCCGTCCTGCAACAATTGCATTAGCACGTGCGAACCAATAAATCCCGTGCCGCCAGTTAAAAGTATTTTCATTTTTTATTCTTGTTTTTCCGTTCAAAAATATTCGTTTTTATCGTATTTCCCAAAAGTGTCCAAAATGAATTTGTTGTTTCTTTTCGAAAGTGTATTCGAAAAAAGAAAGATTGTACCCTTCCCCAAAAATCGGTCGTCTATTTGCGACAAAACCTGTAACCTTGAATCTTGTAACGATTTCGACAAGAACGTGAAACACGTCAGACTGTTGAATGTTGATGTATTCTTTTGCATAACGTTTAAATATTTGATTACAATGCAAAAGAATAGAGTATGTGTGCGAAATCTACGCACAGATTTTTTTTACCGATTACTTCACCACTCGTTCCGAAACAGTTTTCCCGGCATACAGCGAATGAGTCCTTTAAATTCCATATTCAGCAGCTGTGCCGAGAGTTTACTCATAGGAATTTCACATTCAATTGCAATCTTGTCGATGGAACTGTCGGGATTTTCGGCGAGATAATCCACAACTTTCTTTTCTTCATCTGAAATGTCGACAAATAGTTCTCGTTGGCTTTTCTTTTGAATTTTTGTCTCTATGTCCCAATTGAGCAGTTCTTCCAAATCGTGACCGTTTTCTATGAGAGCAGCTTTGTTCTTTTTGATGAGTTCGTTGCAACCTTGCGAAAATTTGTTTCCTGCGTTGCCAGGGACTGCACACACGTCGCGGTTGTATTGATTTGCAAAGTCGGCAGTGATGAGTGCACCGCCTTTAGTCTTGCTCTCAACCACTATGGTGGCGTCGGAAAGTGCCGCGATTATACGGTTTCGGCGGACGAATAGTTTGCTGTCGAAAATTGTCTGTGAATGATATTCCGACATCACACAGCCTTGTTTGGTAATGTTTTTCGCCAATTCCACGTGACTTGTGGGAGAAACTTTTGCCAATTGCGTTCCAAGCACGGCAATGGTCGTCAATCCTGCCGAAAGTGCCTCGCGATGGGCACATGCGTCAATGCCGAATGCTAATCCGCTGACAATGATTGGATTGTGCGATTTGATTTCGTTGATGAGGTTTTTGCAACATTGTTTTCCATATTCGGTGGCATTGCGTGTCCCCACAATGCTTATGATTTTTTGTGCATTGAAGTCCACGTCTCCTTTGTAGTAGAACAACAGCGGAGCGTCCTCGCAGTTTTTGAGCCGGTATGGAAATGTTTCGTCAACATAGGTAAGTACCGAAATGTCGTTTTTGAGAATGTCCTCCATCTCTTTTTCGGCTGCTTCCAGCACATGGTCTTTCACAATTGCCTTGGCAATAGTCGAGCCTATGTTGGGAATCTTCTCCAACGTTGACGCTTTTGATTTAAAAATTGCTTCGGGACTGCCCAAATACGAAATCAGGTGCTTCGCTTTGATGGGACCCACTTCCTGCAACATTGACGTTGCAATGTAAAATACTAATTCTTCGGCTTTCATGGGAAATGATTTATTTCCCTTTGTCGTGGTTTTTCAGGTACATAACAAAGGGTATTGATTTAACTAATTCTGATTGTGTGTCTTCTGTGGTATGATAATATGCCCTGACAGGGGCAATAGCTTTTACTTCCTTGAGAATTTCCATGGTACTGTCGTTCACGTACCAGTCTTCGATGAATGCGAGGCCGATTATTTCGCGCAAGTCAATTTCCTTGTCAATGCAGACGCTGTCGGTCTCGGCTGTTTCGGACTCTTCTTCTTCGTAACAGATTGTCTCTTTCCCTAACGATTCGGTTACTTCTTTTAAATCTTTTGAAATCAGCGAATCTCGGAACGAGAAACTATATGCCGGCGTGTTGCCGCAGGTCGCTTTTTCGACAATTGTTTTTACGACCTGTTTTACTTGAATGTTTTCGAGAAATTCGGGATTCGTCTCGTTGATAAGTGGAACTTCGTATGCCACGTCGCTTTGGAGCAGTTTGAAGTTTTTGTCGTTGGGAGAACTGAATCCTGACTTTGAAAAATCGTATTTCGCAATGATTGATTTTGTTGGAATGTCAGTGTTGGTATAGGGATTGTGACGGATGTAATTCCGCACTAACGAATACGAATCGACTTTTTTCTTCATTATAAATTGTGCCGTGTCGAGAATCCATTCTTCGTCAAACAGCATGGTTTGAAATTCGTCTATTGAAAATTCGTCTTTGAATTTCCGTTGAATGTCCTCGTCGTTGCAGGCAATGTCGGAAAAAGGAATGTACGCCGTGACGGTTTTTTGCACGGATTTTTGCTGCAACTTCGAAACAAATGCACGGAAATCTATCGATTTAAAGAAAAAATATTCTGCGGGGACAATCATTTCCTGCTCGTACGTTATGCACGCTTTCGGAGCAATGAGATTGTTCACGAGAGACTGTTCTGAAATGGTTTTGTCTTGTTTTTCTTTACACGACAAAAAGCACGCAATGCCAATTATGAGGAACAGCCATTTTTTCATACGAAAGACTAATTTTTGTATTTGTCGCGTGTGATGTAACTAAGTGTAAATGCGAAAATTGCAAATTTTTCAGGAACGTCGTTCACGCTTCTGTTTTTATGGAGAAGATAGATTGTCGGACGCCATTCAACGCACACGTTTACGGGAATGACAGGAATATTGTAACCGATACCCAATACAGCCGTTGGTCCCGACAAAATACGTATGTCGCCCGATTTTGTCTCACCGTCATATTCTTTCATGCCTTGTCCCATAAGCTCCCATCCGCCGCCGGCGTACCAACGGAGTCGTGAACTGATGTTCGGGAACGGAGTTACATATTTCGCCATAATGGCACCTTCATAAATCGTACCGCTGGTAAAATCCCAGTTGGAGATAAACATTGCATCCATGGCAAACTTCGGTCTAAAGAAGTGACCGTAGTTCAAACCCATAAGATTGTCGGAATCTGCACCTACTTCCAATCGGCCGCCTATGCCGTTCAAATACCATTTTTGATTATCTCGTTGACCGAAAACTAAACTGGCACTCAAGTCCAATAACAATACGAGTATAAATTTCTTCATAGTACTATATATATTGGTTTAATAATTCTTTTACTTGTCCAATTTCCTCGTCTTTTAGAGAATTCACGCAGATTGGCGGATATTTCGCCAACTTGTTTTTGTCCATTGTCTGATATAAAATCAAATTCTTGTTTTTCCCTTCGTCGACTATTTCGTATTTCTTGAAGGCGTCGAACGGTATTTTGTACGATGTGCATTTGCCCATCAGTAATTGTACGTGGTAGAATCTGAATACCAGATTTTGTTTGTCTTCGTCGGAAATGTAAATGAACAAGAGATTTTTTTTGTGACGGATGAAAATAATGAGCGCGTAAATACCTATCGTTGCCAACATAAGCAAGGCACATTGCCACGCTTTGAGCGGATTTATTTCTACTCCAAATTCTCGCAAAAAGTTATGTAGCAACGGAATTGACACACAAAGTGAAATCACAATAATGATTCCGAACGTGTTCCAAATCTTTAATTTACTTGCATATTTTTCGTTATGAATGACCATTCTTTGTCTTGTAAATTTGATTCTTGCAAATATAGTCAAATGCATTGAGAATAAAATTAAAAAAGTTACTTTTGCAAAAAAATTAAAGAAATATGGGACTGAAATGTGGTATTGTGGGCTTGCCGAATGTCGGTAAATCAACGCTGTTTAACTGTTTGACGAACGCTAAGGCACAGGCTGCAAATTTTCCGTTTTGTACAATAGAACCGAACATTGGAATGATTACGGTTCCCGACAATCGTCTGAACGAGTTGGAAAAGTTGGTTCATCCAGAAAAAGTGGTGCCGACAACGGTCGAAATTGTCGATATTGCAGGTTTGGTTAAGGGGGCGAGCAAGGGCGAAGGCTTGGGAAATAAGTTTTTGGCTAATATTCGCGAAACCGATGCAATTATTCACGTATTGCGTTGCTTCGAAAACGAAAATATTACTCACGTCGACGGTTCCATCAATCCAGTTCGCGATAAGGAAACAATCGATATGGAACTTCAGCTGAAGGATTTGGAAACTGTTGAAGCTCGATTGAATAAAGTTGAAAAACAAGCCCGTGCAGGTGGCGACAAGGAGGCAAAATATGTATGTGACATTTTAACGCGTGTGAAAGCGGCTCTGCTCAAAGGCGAATCGGCTCGTACGCTGAATCTCGACGATGAGGAAAAGGCAGCCATCTACGATTTGCATCTGCTTACGCTGAAACCTGTGATGTACGTTTGTAATGTCGACGAATCGGGCATTAACGGAAATGCATACGTCGATGCTGTGAAGGAATCAATTAAGAATGAAAAAGCGGAAGTTTTGACATTGGCAACTGCATTGGAAGCCGAAATTGCCGAACTCGACACTCAGGAAGAACGCGACATGTTTTTGCAGGACGTAGGTCTGAGCGAACCAGGCGTAAACAAACTAATTCGTCAGGCGTATTCGTTGCTCAACTTGGAAACTTTCCTGACGGCTGGACCGAAGGAAGTCCGTGCGTGGACTTATCACAAAGGGGCTAAGGCTCCGCAGGCTGCCGGCGTCATTCACACCGATTTTGAAAAAGGTTTTATTAAGGCTGAGGTTATAAAATATGCCGATTATATCGCCTTGGGTTCGGAACAGGCGGTTAAGGAAGCTGGAAAAATGTCAATGGAAGGCAAGGATTACGTCGTTCAAGACGGCGATATAATGCACTTCAAATTCAACGTGTAGTATGTTCGTCGATTACATTCTGTCAACTTTCGATTATACTGGTACGCTGGCATTTGCCATCAGTGGCGCATTGGCGGCTGCCCGTAAGAAGTTCGATTTGTTCGGCGGTGTGTTTCTCGGCTTCGTGACGGCAATCGGTGGCGGAACGCTCCGCGACATGATGCTGAACATTCCCGTTGCATGGCTACACGACATTTGGTATTTCTATATCGTGCTTTTTGGCGTGATAATCACTTTCTTGTTCAGAAAACATATCGAGAAATATTCAAAGACGTTGTTCCTGTTCGATACCATTGGTATCAGCGTGTTCACTATTATTGGCATGCAGAAGGGGCTCGCTCTCGACATTCACCCGATTTTGTCGGTGATGATGGGCATTCTCACGGCTGTTTTCGGTGGAATTGTCAGAGATTTGATGTGTGTCGACATTCCGCTTATTTTCCGTAGGGAAATATATGCAACTGCTTGTCTCATAGGTGGTTGTATATATCTTCTGATGGTTGAGTTTTCATGTCCCGACATGGTTGCGATAATAGTCGCGTCGCTCATTATTTTTATTGTACGTACGCTCAGTGTTATGAAAAACTGGTCGTTGCCACATTTCAAGTGACAAATTTATGTCTTATACAATAATTATATCGTTGATCTTGTTGTGTGCGGGGGCAAGTTTCGTGCAACGTGTGTGTGGCTTTGGCTTCGGCGTTTTTATCATGACAATGTTGCCGTTTTTGTGCCCCTCGTATGGCGAGGCGACAACCTTGTCGGGCATATTAGCGGCGGCACAGTCGTTTTACGTGTTGTGTTTTATGTGGCGGTTGGTAGTGTGGCGGCGTATTTGGCTCATGATGATTTCGTTCGTCGTGGTTTCGTATGTCGCAATTCAATATGTTGCAATTGCAACTGATTCTATATTAAGCATTTTGCTGGGCATCACGTTGATTCTCCTCAGTCTGTATTTCTTGTTTTTCAGTAAGCATGTACGGCTGAAGCCGACAAGAACGTTGCAGTTGTCGATGGGCGCGTTGAGCGGTGCCATGGGAGGGTTGTTCGGCATGCATGGTCCGCCAGCGGTTGTATATTTTATCGAAGTCGAACACGATAAAAATAAATATATGGCCGTTTGTCAGGCGTTTTTCCTGATTACGAATATTATAATGACAATTTTCCGTGCGCAACGGGGATTTTTGACTTCGTTTGTGGGTGTTTCTGCGTTGTATGCCGTTGTTGGCGTTGTGCTGGGTTCGTATTTCGGAAAACTTGTGTTCGACAAGATTCCTGCGGAGCTTTTGAGGAAAATAATATACGTTTACATGATTATTAGTGGGCTAATCACGATATTCCATTGATAAAAATTTTATATTTGCCAAAAAAAGGAAACGTAATGGAAGATAGTCTACTTTCTTTATGGCATCTGGTGGCGGGAATGACACCATATTTGATGTTCGGGTTTCTTTGTGCCGGCATATTGCATGTTGCAGTCCCTCATATTTTCTTTAAGAATTTTTTGTCGCAAAATAATTGTAAATCTGTTATTTGGGCTGCTTTGTTCGGCATTCCTCTGCCGCTGTGTTCGTGCGGTGTGCTGCCTACTGCCATGTCATTGCGGAAAGAAGGCGCTTCGAAAAGTGCAACCGTTTCGTTCCTGACGGCAACTCCGCAGACCGGCGTTGACTCAATTCTTGCAACATATTCAGTATTTGGTTTGGCTTTTACCATAATTCGGCCTATTGCCGCTTTGGTTACGTCGTTTTTCTCGGGAATGTCGGTTGCATTGTTTGACAAAGAAGATGATTCGATTTCCGAAAACGAACAAACATGTGACGGATCGTGCGAAATGGAACAAGGAAACAAATGTATTTCCGCTTTGCGGTACGGCTACGTGACAATGTTGCAAGACATTGGTACGCATTTGGTTGTGGGGCTGCTTATTGCAGGACTGATAGCCGTTGCCGTTCCCGATTCGTTTTTGTTGAAATTTGCCGATAATCCTCTGTTGGAAATGCTTGCCGTGACGCTGATTGCAGTTCCGATGTACGTTTGTGCAACAGGTTCTATTCCCATAGCTGCCGCGTTGATGCTGAAAGGATTGACGCCCGGCGCGGCATTGGTTTTTCTCATGGCGGGTCCGGCGGTGAGTTTCGCATCTGTTGTCGTTGTACGGAAAGTAATGGGGCTGCGGACTACGGTGATTTATCTGCTGAGTATAATTGTCGGCGCTTTTGCATTTGGTTTGTTGATTGATTTGGCTCTCCCAAAAGAATGGTTCTCTGTTTTGCACCTTCAGGCTGAATGTTGCCGCACAAGTGTGCCAGTTTGGAAAGTCATTACGACCATCGTTTTCTTACTTTTGGTCACTAACGCATTGATATTGAAGTATAAACCTAAAAAACTTACAATAATGAAAAATATGACAGTATATAAGGTTGAAGGCATGAGTTGTAATCATTGCAAGTCGAATGTGGAAACAAACATTGCGAAGTTAGACGGCGTTACGTCGGTTTCGGCGGATTTGTCTACGGGAAATGTAGTGGTTGAAGGCACTTCAACGGAAGAACAGGTGAAAACTGTCGTTGAGTCTCTTGGATTTGTATTTAAGGGAAGATTATCGTAATGTTGTATTGAATTTAAATATAAATCGTTATGAAAGTTCCTTCATACGTAGAAAACGATCCATGGCTGAAGCCGTTTGCTCCAGCAATTATAGGCCGTTTGGAGTACATAGAACAACGTCAGAAGGAATTGCTTACAAGTTCTTCTACGTTGGAATCTTTTGCGAATGGTCATCTGTTCTTTGGTTGTCATAAGACAGAAAAATCATGGATTTTTAGGGAATGGGCTCCGAATGCCACAAGCATTTGCTTGGTCGGCACGTTTTCTAACTGGGAGGAACGGGTTGAGTACGTTTTCGACGAAAAAGATAACTATTGGGAACTCGAAGTTCCGCTTGACTGCATAAAACACGGCGATTTATACAAACTGTCGGTCTATTGGAAAGGTGGACAAGGCTTGCGGATTCCTGCATGGGCTACGCGCGTTGTTCAAGACGACCAGACGAAAATTTTCTCTGCACAAATATGGGATGTTGAACCATATAAATGGAAAAATCCTCTTCCGAAAATCGAACAAGCGCCGTTGATTTACGAAGCACATGTGGGAATGGCTACCGAAGAATATAAGGTTGGCACGTTTTCGGAATTTACTAAGAACATTCTTCCGCAAATAAAAGAATCTGGCTATAACACCGTTCAGTTGATGGCAATTCAGGAACATCCGTACTACGGCTCGTTTGGCTATCATGTGTCGAGTTTCTTTGCTCCATCGTCGCGTTTCGGTACGCCCGAAGAATTGAAGGAACTGATTGACACTGCCCACGGAATGGGATTGCGTGTGGTGATGGATTTGATTCATTCCCATGCAGTAAAAAATACTGAAGAAGGTCTTGGAAAATACGACGGAACTGATTTCCAATTTTTCCACAAAGGGGAAAAAGGAACTCACGGAGCATGGGATTCCAAATGTTTTGACTATGGCAAAGGCGAGGTGATTCACTTCTTGCTTTCTAACTGTAAATATTGGTTGACGGAATTCAATTTCGACGGTTTCCGTTTCGATGGTGTGACGAGTATGATGTACTGGGACCATGGTCTCGGACGTGCGTTCGACTGCTATGAACGCTACTTCGATGGAAACGAGGACGGCGATGCACTTACGTATCTCGCTCTTGCCAATAAATTGATTCACGAAGTGAAACCGTCGGCTATCACTATTGCCGAAGATATGAGCGGCATGCCGGGATTGGCGGCTCCGTTCTCCGAAGGTGGCTTTGGCTTCGATTACCGCTTGTCGATGGGCGTTCCCGATTATTGGATTAAGTTGCTGAAGGACTACCGCGACGAAGATTGGCAGGTAGGTAATATGTACTATGAACTCACGCAGGCTCGTGCCGATGAAAAAGTCATCTCGTATGCCGAATCGCACGACCAGGCATTGGTGGGCGACAAAACTATTGCTTTCCGCTTGATGGACAAGGAAATGTATTCGTGCATGCACGTGGCAATTCCAAGTCTGATAATAGACCGTGGTATGGCGCTCCATAAGGAAATCCGACTGATGACGCTCGCAACGGCACAAAACGGTTACCTGAACTTTATGGGTAATGAATTCGGACATCCCGAATGGATTGATTTCCCTCGCGAAGGTAATGGCTGGTCGTATCATTACGCCCGTCGCCAATGGCATTTGAAAACCGACGAAAATCTTCGCTACAAATTCCTCGACCGTTTCGACAAGGATATGATAGCATTGGTGAACAATCATCCTCATTTCTTCGACAATCGCCCTCGTTTTATTCACGACAACAACCGCGACCAAATTTTGGCATTCGAACGTGACGGATTGTTTTTCGTATTCTCATTCAACCCGACACAATCATTCGCCGACTACGGAATTGCAATGCCCGAAGGCGAATATAGGGTGGTGCTGACGAATGATTCGTTGAAATATGGCGGTTTCGGACGAATAGATGAAAATCTCGGTTATTTTTCGTTGCCGGTGGAAGAGGGGTTATATGCAGAACACTACTTGCAGATGTACATTCCAAACCACACGGTGATAGTGTTTGAGCGAAAGAATCAGAAATAAAAGATAATTTTTTCTTGAAAGCTTGGTGCGAAACCAAAAAGTTGTATATTTGCACTGCTTTTTCGGAAGCGAAGTACATTTACATATAAAGATTGCCTCTTTAGCTCAGCTGGCCAGAGCACGTGATTTGTAATCTCGGGGTCGTTGGTTCGAAT
>JAEEGL016025209.1_pt1 | contig 29812 bp, 25 predicted proteins | sample 9134231 | NCBI WGS metagenome assembly JAEEGL01 (sample SAMN16246548, study PRJNA631951) | gut metagenome | biome: gut microbiome; feature: rumen; material: fiber-attached | host: Bos | place: Iran: Karaj | collected 2018-10
AGAATCATTATCATACATAAGTCAATTAGGAAGCAGAACACCGTGTTCTCACCTCGAGCATAGGCGAAGAGGTCCATATTATAAGGCTTTAGGGCCGATATGGGAATGAACGGTAATCTGCTTGACCGTTCTTTTTTTATGATTGGAGGTGTTACACATCGCTAAAGCAAACGGAAATCAGATGGTGAACGACAACATCAAGTTCAGCAAGGTAAGACTTATCGATGCTGAAGGCAACATGGTTGGCGTCGTATCAATCGAGGAAGCCATGAATGCAGCTGAAGAAGCAGACTTAGACCTTGTGTGCATCTCAGCTAATCCGGATAATCCCGTATGCAGGATTATGGATTACGGCAAGTACCTTTTCGAGCAGAGTAAGCGTGAGAAGGAAGCCAAGAAGAAGCAGAAGGAAACCGAACTCAAGGAAGTCGGAATGAAGCTTACGACAGATACACACGATATCGAAGTAAAGCAGAGGATGGTTATCAAGTTCCTTAAGAACGGTGACAGAGTCAAGATCAACATCAGATACCGTGGCCGTGAGATGGCGTATCAGCAGCAGGGATATCAGGTTATGGAGAAATTCATGGAAGGTATCGCTGAATACGGACAGATTGACAAAGAACCTAAGATTGAAGGACGTAACATGGTAATGTACGTCGTGCCTAAGAAGAATAAGTAATACATGAAGGAGGTCATGATAACATGCCTAAGCAGAAGACACACAGTTCATCTAAGAAGAGATTCAAAGTAACGGGTACCGGTAAGGTGTTAAGAGCACAGGCTTTCCGCCGCCATATCCTCAGTAAGAGACCCACAAAGAGAATGCGTCATTTGCGTCACAACATTCTCGCATCTGAGCAGAACAGAAAAGTAATTCGTAAGATGATCCCTTATATGTAATAGGAATGGATTGGAGGAAGTAATATATGTCTAGAGTAAAAAGAGGAGTTCGTACAAGAGCTCGCCACAGAAAAGTATTAAAGCAGGCTAAGGGTTATTTCGGTCATAAGAGCAAGCTGTTCAAGGTTGCTAACCAGGCTGTCCTCAAGTCCGGTAACTACGCTTACAGAGACAGAAGACAGAAGAAGAGGGATTTCAGAAAGCTCTGGATCACAAGAATCAATGCAGCAGCTCGTATGAATGGTATGTCTTACTCAAGATTCATGGACGGTTTGAAGAAGTCCGGTGTTGAGCTCGACAGAAAGGTTCTCTCTGATATCGCTATCACAGATCCTAAGGGCTTCACAGCACTTGTTGAGAAGGCAAAGGCTGCTCTGTAATTCTTAAGATTAATAAGAACATTAAAGGCTGTCCGTGTGGGCAGCCTTTTTGTTATCAGGTTTTTCTTCCATAAGGAATATCGTAGTTCCACGGAGATATTTGCTCGAATGCATGGGATGCTGCGAATACATCTTCATCTTTGTATTTTTGACCTATTATCTGCATGCCGACAGGAAGACCGCTGCTTGTAAATCCGCATGGAACAGAGGCCGCCGGGTTACCTGTGAAGTTCTCAAGCAAAGTAAGGCAGAAGCCGATAAGAGGCTCGCAGGGCTTGCCGTTAAGTGTTTCAGGACCTTTGGTGTTAAAATCGGTCGTATTCTTAACCGGGGGACAGGTAGTTACCGGTGAGATGATCAGATCATACTTATCAAAGACATTCTGCTGCTCGTCTAATATCTCGGTTCTAAGCTCATTAAAGAAGCGGTAGTCGAGGACCGAAGAATTGAATGCTATGTCATTCCAGTAGATAAACTCTTCGGGTAATTCGTCAGCATGATCACCGATAAGGTCAAATCCCTGCCTTTTCCATAGTTCTATATCAATTGAAGTATCGATGCTGATGCTTCTGCACCATAATTTTGCAAAGTCATCCTGGCTGTGTTTGAATCCGAAATGCACCTCGTCTACATGTGCGCCGGCCTGTTCAAGAGAGAAGGCAGCTTTGCGTACTATGTCTGATATCTCTTTGTCCACTTCAAACAGGTCGAAGTCAGGAGTGAATGCTATTTTCCAGTCCTTAACGGGTTTCTTCATAAGTTTTGTAAAATCACGGTCGGGCAGCGGCAGACTGAAAGGATCACGCGGATCGAACTTAGCCATGTAGTTCATGATAATTGCGCTGTCTTCAACTGTCCTTGAGATAGAGCCGTTAAAGCAGAAAGGGTGCGTAGCTGTCCACGCATCAGGACGGCATATGGATGGCACAGATCCTACTGATCCTTTAAACCCGAAGCATGAGCACCAGGATGATGGGATTCTGATAGATCCGCCGCCGTCAGAACCTTCAGCTATTGGAAGCATACCATCGGCAACTGCTGCTGCCGATCCTCCCGATGAACCGCCTGAATTGTATTCGGTGTTAAAAGGATTGCGGGTAGGGCCGTAAAGCTTGTTATCGCATGTTCCTCTGAATCCGAATGCAGGTGAATTTGTCTTACCGACAGCTATAGCTCCTGCTTTTGAGGCGGCTTTATAAAAGTTGGAATCAGCATTATCCGTGCGGATCAAAGACTTTACGCCGCCGTGACTGTTAGTCCAGCCCTTCTTTGATGGAAGGAAGTCTTTAAGCCCTGTCGGGACACCGGCAAGAGGCCCGGGTTGCTCTCCTCTAAGAATCTTAGCCTCAAGTTCACGGGCTTCTTTACGGGCTTCATCGAATTTGGTGTAAACAAATGCATTGAGGGAAGGATTTCTCTTATTTATCCTTTCCTCATAATAGTTGATTACTTCAACAGGAGATATATTCTTCTTATTTACTTCGCGACCCAGGCCGATCGCAGACAACTTCTCTATTTCCATATCAGTATCAGCTTATGGCGTTAATGTATTCCTGACCGATTCCGTTTTGCTCCCAGTTTCTGGATACCTTAAATCCGATAGGTGAGAAGACAGCTTCAGCAACAAGTTCGATCAACATGGATGTGGTGGCGCAGATGAGAACCTGTGCCCAGTTCCAGCCGAAGAATACATGTGAGACCATCGCTGAGAAAACAAAGTTATCAACCCACTGGCCTAATGCTGTTGAGATGAAACTTCTAAGTGCGAAGTTACCATAAGTTCCTTTATCGGTCATTTTCCCGATGAACTCATTGGTGTATGAGTTAACTACAGATGAAAGGAACATTGCAACAGCAGAACCAAGTACAATGTACCAGGCGCTTCCGAAAGTGCTGTTAAGTCCCGAGTTAACGATTTGTGCACTTGAAGCATCGGGAGCGGCGTAGTAAGCAGCCCAGTGGCCCGGTGTCATCGAAAGGAGTTTAAATACACCGACGGTGACGACGTTGATCATCATGGCGAGTATAGAAATCTTAATGGCAGCCTTCGCACCGAATCTTTTACAAATACAATCCATGCAAAGGAATGAGATCCACGAGAGTGCAAGACCGCTGTTAATGCAAAAATACTTGGAACTGTAAAGCTCTTTGCCCGCCATAAGATTCATGCATACGACAGACAGAACAAAAATAGTAACGACCATGGAAGGCACATTACGCAGAAGGACCTTGTAGTCCCTCAACTCGTACTTGAGTGTATTCATATAAGCTCCTTTGGTTTTAATATTTTACAAGCAGGATATCGGACCCGAACTGCTTGGCATAAAAGTGCATATTTATTATAATTATTTTTATATAAAAAACAATGGTTTTTGGAGGCGTTTATGGAATTCATGAAACTTGCAAAAGAAAGATATTCGGTAAGAAAGTATAAGGATACAAAGCTTACACAGGAACAAATCGACAGACTTTTGGCAGTTTCCAATCTCGCACCCACCGGCAAGAATAACCAGCCTCACCGTATATATGTACTGCAAAGTGAAGAAGCACTTGCCAAGATAAATGAGATTACCCCCTGTGCTTTCCATGCACCTGTTGTATTCATATTTACCTACAACAAGGATGAGGACTGGAAGAATGCGCGTGAAGAGGGAATACACTCAGGTATTGAAGATGTATCTATCGTAGCTACTCATGTTATGTTTGAGGCAGTCGAGATGGGCCTTGGCACCTGCTGGGTTAATGCATACCCTAATCTTGAGGCTGAGAAGGCGTTTAATATACCTGAGAATGAGAAGTCGGTACTGCTTTTGCCTATAGGTTATCCTGCAGATGATTCCGAGCCTTCGGAGCGTCATACACTTAAGAAAGATATTAGTGAGATAGTTCGATACCTGTAATGAAGATAGAAAGACCTTACATAAAAGCGCAGATAACACCTAAAGCCGAGAAAGCCGTCAAGCGCGGTCACCCGTGGGTATACGGGGAAGAGATAACATCTTTATCAGGCGAGCCCCAAAACGGCGACATCGTGGATGTGTTCGCGGGAAACTCTTGGCAGGGATCCGGCTTTTACAACAATAACTCCAAGATAACTATCCGCATTTTTTCCAGAAACAGTAATGATGTCTTTGATTACGACTTCTGGAAGCGCCGCATAGCTTATTCGGTGGCATACAGAAAGACTGTAATGCCGGGCGCTGACTTTAAATGCTGCAGGTTGATTCACGGCGAGGCCGACCAGATGCCGGGTCTTACCATAGACCGGTATGAAGACCTTTTGTCAGTTGAGATAACAAGTCTTGGCATGGAGAAGATAAGACCTGTTATTTATAAGGCGGTAACAGAGGTTATGGCATCTGAAGGCGTTGATATCAAGGGTATATATGAACGCAATGAGCTCGCTTTAAGGGCCAAGGAAGGACTGGATCTTTATAAAGGCTGGTTCGACGGTATCCCTCATGCGGATTCGCCCGTAACAACTATTACTGAAAATGGAATTAAGTATCTCGTAAATGTGGAAGAGGGCCAAAAGACGGGTTTCTTCCTTGACCAGAAGTACAACCGTCAGGCAGCCGCCAGGATTGCTTCCGGCAAGTGCGTTCTTGACTGCTTTACACATACAGGGTCTTTTGGTCTTAATGCAGCCGCAGGTGGAGCTAAGAGTGTAACTTCGGTAGACATCTCTGACGCTGCAATAAAAATGGCGCATGATAATGCGGTCCTTAACGGTCTTGAAGGCAAGATTACTTATGAGTGCGCAGATGTGTTCGAGTATCTGACAAAGCTTAAAGAGATCAAGAGCCGTGAGTTTGATTACATAATCCTGGATCCGCCAGCTTTTACAAAGTCGCGTGACACCGTAGGTTCTGCAGGAAGAGGATACAAGGAGATAAATCTTAAGGCCATGCAGCTTCTGCCGAGGGGCGGTTACCTTGCAACATGCTCCTGCTCACACTTTATGACAGAGCAGCTTTTCGAAAAGGCGGTAGCGAGTGCCGCTTACGATGCGGGAAGGAGCCTAAGACAGATAGAAAAGAGGACACAGGCTCCGGATCATCCTATACTTTGGAATGTTCCCGAGACTTATTACCTCAAGTTTTATATCTTTCAGGTATTTTAGTAAACTCGGTATTGTTATTTCTAATTCTTTTGAAGTAAAATACATTCGCGAAAATTTATATCGAAGGAATAGATAATGATAGTAGGTATTGTGATGCATCCTGCACTCGTTTTTGTCTTAGCCGGCCTGTTGCTGGTTGTTGCTATCATATCTTTTTACTTTTTTATCAAGATCAACAGAACTGACAGAGTCGAATTCGATAAGAAACTCGAAGCTTACAAAAGGGAAGTTGAGCAGATTAAGTTAAGAGAGGAAGAGAGGCAGATTCAGTTAAAGCAAAGACAGGAAGCTGCCGTTGCAGCCGCTACTGATAAAGCTTCGCAGGACAAGGTCTCCAAGTACGAAAGAAGCGTTCAGTTTATGGCACCGAATGGGGCAAGTTACGATGTTCCCATGATAGATACCATTACTATCGGCAGAAACCCCAGATGTAATTTGTATGTGAAGGATCCCACAGTTGCGGATCTTCATTGTAAGATACTTTACTCAGACGAGGGTTATCTTATTCAGGACTTAGGAACTGAAGGCGGAACGTATATTGACGGTATCCGGGTTCCGATTAATTCCGTTCAGGAACTCAAGACGGGCGTTCTTCAGATGGGTAAGGTAACGTTCTTTATTACAGTGGATTCGAATAAGAAGTGATTTAAGGAAAGACATGAGAGTTAAGGTTTGTACAAGCTGTAATGCCGTAAATGGTGAGAAAGCAACATACTGCAGAAAGTGCGACAGTTCACTTGAAGGTGTAGCAATAGTTGACAGCAAGGTCGTAGCACAGGAGCGTCTTAATAACGCAGTTTCAAAGAATAATGCGAAGAAGGATGAGAATCCTGTTGTTATGCCGCGTAAGCCTGTTCCTCCTACACCTATTTACTGGCCCTTCGCAGTATCGATGCTCTCGCTGCTTGGCATGTTCATCCTGATAATCTCGTTCGCTTTAAGTTCAGGCAATACTGATGATCAGGGTTCTGCGGGCCGTTTTTCCGGTGGTGGAGCCACTCCCACGGCTGCTACGGAGACAACTTCGAGTGCGATTAACATATCTGATGTTGTTATTGGAGATATTGCTGATCAGACTTATACAGGTTCCGAGATAACAATACCGTTCTCCATAAGTTATAACGATGTCGTTCTTGAAGAGGGGACAGACTATACGGCTACTTATTCCGGTAATACTGCTGTTGGAACTGTAACGGTAACCTTTGAAGGCATAGGACCTGATTATACAGGTTCATTCCAGGCGACATATAAAATCGTAAGCGGTGATCCTGTCTGTGATGATCCTGCTAACGGTGAGATAGTTAATTTTGTAATTCGAATGAATGCTGCGATGCTCGGAAGAGCTCCGACTTTGGAAGAACTCGTAGATGAGGTCAACCGTTTGGCATCAGGTGAGTCTACAGGTCTTGCCTTTGCCGATGAGATAATGTTCAGTGAAGAATGTGAGGCAAGAAACCTTACGGATGAGGAGTTCCTTAGCTGGTTCTACTTGGGTGCGCTGAACAGGGAGGCTGATGAGGCCGGCCTTCAGTATAATATCAATCTTTTGTCCGGCGGTATGACAAGACAGGATCTTGTCGATAATATTATGAGCGCACCGGGCGGAGAATTCGAAGCTTTCTGCAATACCATAGGCATTGCACCCTTTTAATCCCATAGAAGGATAAATTGTAATGATAATATCTGTCACAAGAGTGATAGACTTTATTTACGCACTTAAAAATTGAAAGGAACTAACGATGACTAAGGTAGTAAATGTCGGCGGAGTCTTGTTGGGCGGAGGCAATCCCGTAAGGATACAGTCCATGAATAATACTAAGACTCAGGATGTAAAAAGCACTCTCGATCAGATTTTTGCACTGTATGAAGCCGGTTGTGATATTACCAGAGTTACGGTTCCTGATATGGAGGCTGCCGAGGCTTTATCTCAAATCACTGCCAAGTCACCTATTCCTGTAGTTGCGGATATCCACTTTGATTACCGTCTCGCTATCGAGGCAGCAAAGCATGGTGCTTCAAAGATCAGGATCAACCCCGGTAATATCGGCGGTCCTGAGAAGCTTCGTCAGGTGGCTGATGTATGTAAGGAAAGAGGTCTTCCCATAAGAGTCGGCGTTAATTCCGGTTCGATTGACAGGAAGCTCGTCGATGAGTACGGCGGTGTGTGTGCCGAGAACATGACAAGAAGTGCTCTTGATGCGGTAAAACTCCTTGAGGATGTGGATTTTGACGATATCGTAATATCTATCAAATCAAGCAGCCCTAAGCTTACTATCGATACATACCGTCTTATGAGCAAAGCTTGTGATTATCCTTTGCATGTCGGTGTAACCGAGGCGGGAACACTTAAAGAAGGTGCAATAAAGTCCGCAGTCGGAATCGGTGCTCTTCTTGCCGAAGGCATCGGTGATACGATAAGAGTTTCTTTGACAGGTGACCCCGTAGATGAGATCTATGCGGCTAAGAGCATACTTAAAGCGTTGGATCTTTATAAGGGCGGAATTACTTTTGTTTCCTGTCCTACATGCGGAAGAACCGAAGTTCCGCTTATAGAGATTGCCGAGCAGATCGAGAAGAGAATTGAGAAGTTCCCATACGATCTTAAAGTATCTGTTATGGGATGTGCCGTAAACGGTCCCGGTGAGGCTAAGGAAGCTGATATCGGACTTGCAGGCGGTAAGAATGAGTTTCTTTTGTTCGAGAAAGGTCAGATCATCAGAAAACTTAAGGCTGATACAGCGGTAGACGAGTTTGTTGAAGAAGTAAGGAAGCTCGGCGAAGAGAAATCTAAGACATCAACTAAAGAGGGATAAATGAAGAATCTTATTGATAAGCTTGGGCTGGGACCTGAATTTTTGGAAGGTCTTGGCGGGTTAAATGTCGGAAAAATCGATTATTACAAGAATGAGAATCTGATAATAATAAGGATTGAAGGTTCTGATCCCGGTAATGTCGGTACGCTTCTTGATGCGCTTAAAAATGAGATCACAAAAAGAACCGGTTCTTCCGTAAAGATCGAATTCATGGAACGCAAGCCTGATCTTAGTCTGTTCAGTATTGATCCGTCTATTCTTCATAAGATGAAAGTTCAGGAGCAGGAAAAAAGGGAGAAGGAAGAGGCTAAGAAAAAAGAGAAGGAACCCGCTGATAAAAAGAATTCGTGGGTTGCTAAGGCGAAGGAAGTTCAAGGTCAGGCTCCTGATAACGGCGGTAAGGGTAAATTTAAGCCCCGCAAGAATGCGGATTCTTTGTTCGGACGCGTAAAGACAGGTTCTCCGAAGGTAGATATCAAAGATCTTGATGATTTAAGCCAGGATGTAAATATCGAAGGTTACTTCGTTTTGATGGATGATCAGAAGATGGCCGATATCCTTAAGCTTACGAAGGCTGGGACATGGGTAATTGCCAAATTCTATATTGTTGACAGCACGGGCGGAACAAATGCAGTTATGTTCTTAAAGCCTGAGGAAGCTGATGCTTTCGAGAAGATGTTTGATGGAGGCGGTTACGCAGGTTTCCAGGTTTCCACTAATTATGACAGAGGCGAGAAGGGAGTTAAGGTTAACGGTATATACGAAGCCCAAGCACCTAAGTCACGCCGTGAGGAGTGTCAGTATCACAGGGTAGAACTTCATGTCCACTCGAAGATGAGTGAGAAGGATGCCATAAGTAACCCCGGGGATATCATGAATCTTGCAGCTTCCTTTGGCCACAGAGCGTGTGCTATTACCGATCACGGTGTAGTTCAGGGATTCCCTCAGGCATTAGATGCCGTGGGTAAGATAAACAAGAAAAAAGAAGAGGGTGAAGAGAAGTTTAAGGCTATCCTCGGATGTGAGGGTTACCTTGTGGATGATGGTCCGACTATCTTCTATAATCTGCCTTTTATTCCAAAGGTGAATTCCGGAGAGCCTAAGCCGCCAATGGCTGTAGGTGAGTTTGTTTCTATAGCTATTGAAACTTGTGGAGACGATCCTTGCAAGGATACCTTTACGCGTGTTGCGGCAAGTAAATACAGACTTAAGGGATACAAGGGGATACGCCCCGAAGTGGAAGGAGAGACTGATGAACAGGCTCAGGAGTTCGCATCCCACGATATAGATAAGAGTTTGTGGGATCCTTCCGAGATACCCGATAACTTAAAAGATGAGAATCTTCCGGGTATTCCGTCTTATGGTGAGACCGGTGCCAATCACAAGATAAATGTTGATGAGGATATCAATACGCCTTATTCAGATGACGGAACTATGGTTGTGCCTGCTGAAGTTATATATGAGCATGTAGCAGATTTTTATGCTGATGTTGAAGATATTATCTATGAAGGCAAGGGAGAACCTTGCGATTCATACTTTAGGATGGGAGAACTTTGTGAATTCATAGGTGAAGCTTATGTAACGGGTGAAGATATATTCAAGACTTTGGGATTTCTGCGCCGTGCCGGATTCGGAATCAACATAGAGGATCATAAGTATTACAGAAACAAGTTCCTGACTCCTGCTATATCTATTGAAGATATAAGACGTTATGCGGCACCCTCGGCCAATACAGCTGCAGAGGCTTCAACCGGTAATGAACTCGTTGATAAGACACGCTCTGATGCGCAGTTTGTTATTGATTATTTAAAAGCCGAAGGAACAGTCGATCCCGAGGCGTTGAATCTTAAGATCGGCCATAAGACTACGGATACTTTGTTGTCTGCCGATACCAAGGCATACCATATAATCTGGCTCGTAAGAAATAACCTTGGCCTTTATAACATGTACAGGCTGGTTTCGGAGTCTAATGTGCATTATTACTACAGAAGACCCAGGACGCCCAAGAGCTTACTTAAGTACTTTAATTCTTCGATAATTGTCGGAGGCGCCTGCGAGCAGGGCGAGATCTACCGCTATGCGATGATCAAGTATAAAGAGGGCGGCAAGGATGTTGCCAAGGCTCTTGAGTTGCTTAAAGAGGATCAGACTTTTAAGGATATTATCTCGCTTTATGATTACGTGGAGATACAGCCTCTTTGCAACAAAATGTTCATGACCCGTAACCCTGATAAGGCTTCGGGTGAGTCTATGCTTCTTAACGAGAACGATATAAGGAATGTAAACATTCTCCTTGCAGACGTTGCTGATGCATTCGATCTGCCGCTTATCGCGACGACAGACTCGCACTTCCTTAACAAGGAAGATGGTATGTATAGAAAGTACATGCTTATGGACATGGGATTTGCTGACGCGCAGATGCAGTCTGACCTTTATTTCAGAACCACGGAAGAGATGCTTGATGAATTCTCTTACTTAGGGGAAGACAGAGCGATGAAGGCGGTTGTTACCAACACTAACATGATCGCCGACATGATCGAGTATGGCATCAAGGCGTTCCCGGACGGCACATATCCGCCTATGATCCCCAGAGCTGCTTCTGATGTCAGAGATATTGCATATACGAGAGCAAACAAGCTTTACCGTCATAATGGTGTGCTTGATCCGGTCGTTAAGGAGAGACTCGACAGCGAGCTTACCTCGATTATAGGTAACGGCTTTGCGATCATGTACTATATCGCTTACAGACTTGTTAAGAACTCGAATAATGAAGGCTTTATCGTAGGTTCGAGAGGTTCAGTCGGTTCTTCGTTCACTGCTACGATGCTCGGTATATCGGAGGTTAATCCTCTTGCTCCCCATTACAGATGCCCCAAGTGTCATTATGTGGAGTTTAATAATACAGGTGAATACGGTTCAGGATACGATCTTCCTTTAAAGAATTGTCCTGAGTGTGGTGAACAGATGAAACGTGACGGACAGGATATCCCTTTCGCGACGTTCCTGGGCTTCTACGGCGACAAGCAGCCTGATATCGATCTTAACTTCTCGAGCTTAAACCAGGCGTCTGCACATAAGTATGTAGACTATCTGTTTGGTCCCACGCATACTTTTAAGGCAGGTACCGTCGGTACTATTGCGGGTAAGAATGCTCTTATGATAGGAAGAAAAGTCGGTGAGATGAATAATCAGACTTATACTACCGGCGAACTTCTTTACATGACAAGAGGACTTCTTGGTGTTAAGCGAACAACATCACAGCATCCGGGAGGAATCGTCGTTGTTCCTAAGGAGATGGATGTATATGAGTTCACTCCCATACAGTATCCTGCGAACAAGACTGACTGCGGTATTATAACGACTCACTTCGACTTCCGCGCGATGCACGATACTATCCTGAAGCTCGATATTCTCGGACACCTGGATCCGACAGTTCTTCGTATGCTTCATTTGCTAACCGGAGTGGAGATTACTGATATTCCTGTTCCTGAACCTAAGGTAATGAGCCTTCTGGAGTCGACGGATGCGTTGGGTTTCCCGATTGAGCAGTCGGAGGCAGGATCTGCCACGATTGGTCTTTCAGAGCTTGGTACTCCGATGGCGCGAGGCATGATCAGAGAGACAAAGCCTACGAGATTCTATGACCTTGTTCAGCTTATGGGTCTGTCGCATGGAACCGACGTATGGAAGGGCAACGCGCAGGATCTTATAAATGACGGCATATGTGACCTTAACTCGGTTATCGGATGCCGTGACTCTATCATGACAAGACTTATTTATTGGGGACTTCCGAATAAGGATGCCTTCGATATCATGGAGAATGTCCGTAAGGGTAAGGTTGCCTCAGGTAAGTGTGATAAATGGGAAGGCTGGAAGGCCATGATGAAGGAGAAAAATGTGCCGGATTGGTACATCGGCTCCTGTGAGAAGATAAAGTATATGTTCCCTAAGGCGCACGCAGCAGCTTATTCGATATCAACTTTAAGAGTTGCATGGTTCAAAGTGTACTATCCGGAAGAATACTACTGCGCTTACTTTACGGTTAGAGGTGAGGAGTTTGATGCACAGTATATGTGCCGTGGAATGGATGTTCTTAAGAACCGTATGGAAGAACTTAACCAGATAATGCACGGCAGGGAAAGTTCGGCTAAGAAGGCTCAGGATGAGTATTTCCTGTGCGAACTTGTAGCGGAGATGTACCACAGAGGTATCGAGTTTGTTCCGATAGATCTCAAGACCAGTCATGCGACAGATTTTACTAAGTTGGGTCCCGGAAAGATTCTTCCTCCGCTTGACTGTATCGATTCCATTTCCGCTTCTATGGCAAAGGGTATAACTGCAGCACGTGATGAAGAGCCCTTCAAGAACAGAGATGATCTTATGCAAAGAGCTAAGATAGGCCAGTCGGCTATAGATACTTTAGCTGATTATGGTCTTATAGATGACCTTCCTGAATCTGCTCAGATAGACCTTTTCTCGATGATAGACGGTGCGATGTAATCCATGAAAGTCTGTAAGGTCCTTTTACGTGAGTCTGTAAGACAGACTGATAAGGCTTATACCTATAAGCTCCCGGAGGACCTTGAGGACAAGGTTGTTCCCGGGTCGTATGTTATAGTTCCGTTTGGATCAGGAAACAGGACATCAATAGCTCTGGTAACAGAAGTTACTGATGATGTGAGTAATCTTGGCTTTGCGCCTTCAAAGCTAAAGAGTATCAAGTCTTTGATCGATCTTTATCCTGTCATGAATCCTGATCAGCTCGCACTTATCGAGCCTTTGAAGAAGAAGTTTCTGTGTACATCAGGAGATGTTATTTCTATGATGATCCCTGCAGCTGTAGGGAGTGTTTCAAGAGCAAAGGCTAAGTTCGTTGAACTAACCTCGAAGGAGGAAGCGGTTGCAGCATTGGAATCAGGCAAACTTCGTTCAGTTGCTCATATCAGTATTCTTGAATATCTCTTATCGGAAGGTGTTACAGAGCGTAAGAAGCTCCTTTCCGCTGCCAAAGCATCTGATGCCCAGCTTCGTTCCCTTAAGGAAAAAGGCCTCGTCAAAGTAACCCAGAGAATGCTCACAAGAGAAGAGATGGAACAGGAGGATGATACCGATACTTCCTGTGAAGGCGAATCGTTCCGCGTTGTTCATGACCTTAATGATGAACAGCAAAAAGCTTACGATAGTGTTAAGGAAGATTTGGGAAAACCGGTAGTATTCCTCCTTGACGGAATTACGGGAAGCGGTAAGACCGAGGTCTATCTTAAGTGTGCAGGGGATGTTCTCGAACGTGGCGGATGTGTTATTTACCTCGTTCCTGAGATTTCTCTTACGCCTCAGACCGTAAGCTGGATACGCGGCAGGTTTGGTGATACCGCTGCCGTAATGCACAGCAGGCTTACCGACAGGCAAAGATATAACGAGTGGGACAGGATAAGACGGGGAGAGGCAAGGATAGTAGTCGGCCCAAGAAGTTCTGTTTTCGCGCCTGTTAAGGATCTTCAGCTTATTATCATTGATGAGGAGCACGACTCTTCTTATAAGTCGGAGTCATTTCCCCGTTATAACACAAGGGAGATTGCTTTCCTCCGGATGAAGCAGAGCAGCTGTCCTCTCGTGATGGGCTCGGCCACTCCATTGGTGTCATCTTATTATGCGGCATTGAATGGTGCTTATAAGCTTTTAAGGCTCAATAAGCGCGCTTCTTCTAATGCGACCTTGCCCGGGGTTACTATCGTCGACATGAAAAGGCAGATAAAGGAAGGTTACGGTGACCTTCTGTCAGCCCCCCTTCGAAATGCTATGGCAAAGGCTTTCAGTGAAGGCAACCAGGTAATGCTCTTCCTAAACAGAAGAGGATACTCAAGAACTATAGTCTGCAGTTCCTGCGGCGAGCCTGCCGAGTGCCCGAACTGTTCTGTGGCGATGACACTTCATAATAACTTAAGGTCAGCGGGGCGACTTCTTATCTGCCATTACTGCGGCTATACGATACCTGCAAATGAGGCCAAATGCCGCGTCTGCGAGAATACAAAGTTTAAGAAAGCCGGTATCGGAACACAACAACTCGAGCAGATGCTTCAGGAACTTTATCCTCATGAGAAGATACTTCGCATGGATCAGGATACAACGATGGCTCCCGGTGCACATGAGCAGATCTTAAGTAAGTTCAGAAATAAAGAGGCATCTATTCTTGTCGGTACTCAGATGATCGCCAAAGGTCATGATTTTCCTAACGTAACCGTTGTTGGTGTTCTCGGTGCGGATCTTATTGCTTTATCTTCTGATTACAAGTCTTCGGAAAGAGCATTCGAACTTATCACACAGGCTGCCGGAAGGGCGGGAAGAAGCGGTTCGGAAGGAAAGGTTTTCCTTCAGTCTTTAAGGCCTGATAATCCGCTCCTGCTGTTCGCTTCCAAGCAGGACTATGAGGCTTTTTATGAGTCTGAGATTGAATACAGGAAGGCACTTAAGCTTCCGCCTTTTTATGCTGTCGGCGAGATTGTTCTGTCTTTGCCTGATGAGGATATGCTTGTAAAAAGAGCTTCTGATGTTGAGAAGTATCTTAAGGATTTCCTTTCTTATCAGGATCCCAAGTTCGGGTTCGAATTGTATGGTCCGATACAGGCGCCTATATATGAGCTTCGCGGCAGATACAGATATGTCTTTATGATAAAATCGAGGAAGAAATCTTATCTTAATGAGGTTTTCAGACAAGTGATGGAGGATTTTGATCCTAATATCTATCCTTTATCGTTTGACAATGATGCCGGAGGCAGCTGATATATGAATACCATCATTGATTACCTTAAGTGGAGAGGTGATCTTACTTTTGATAAAGCCCCGTTTAACGAAGTTGATGCGGGGATTCTTGCCAGGTTCTCGTATGAACCGTTTGACGGAGTGGTTTCTTCCAATTTGAGGGAACAAAGGAAGGTAAGTGAGGTCTGCGAGGACCTTATCAATCTTCCGGATCTTAACGATGATGTTCTGAATGAGTCCCGCGACTTAGAGTTTATCAGGTGTGTAGGGGCAAGCAAGAGATTCGGGGATATGCTTATCTCAGGATATGTGAATGATATCGATGAAGAAAGACAGATACAGTTCTCTGCATGTGTCTTTGATATCGATGAAGAAGAGAATTATTTTGTCGCTTTCAGAGGTACTGATAATACTATCATCGGCTGGAAAGAGGACTTTAATATGGGATTCGAATTCCCGGTTCCCGCCCAGCAGAAAGCTCTTGCTTACTTTGAGAACGTGGCAGCAACTTTTAAAGACGGAACGTTCATTATTGGAGGTCACTCCAAGGGCGGCAATCTTTCCGTATATGCTGCGACTTTCTGTGATGAGAAATTCAATTCTCCAATAGCTGATGTCTATAATTTTGACGGTCCCGGATTTACCGAGAAGATCATGCAGATGGATGAATTTAAAAAGATAGAACATCTTATTCATACATATGTACCCGGATTCTCAGTTGTCGGCATGATCCTCGAGCATCTTGAGGATTACTGTGTTGTTCATTCTGATGAGAACGGAATCATGCAGCACGAGATACTGTCGTGGGAGACTGACTATAACGGGTTTATTCATAAGGAGGAGGTCAGCGCAGGCAGCAGGTTTGTGGATAAGACCTTCAAAGAATGGATCTCAGGACTTGATAAGAAGCAGCGCGAACAGTTTGTTGATACTGTTTTTAATCTTATGATGAGCGGGGATACGCATACTCTGGCCCAGTTCTCGCAGAACCGCGTAGAGAATCTTAACGCGATGATCAAGACATACAACGGGATCGATGATGATATGAAGAAAGGTTTTCTGGCATCTGCAAAGAGATTATTTGGCAGTGCAGGTACCGTTCTTAAGAGCACAACTGATAAATCAAAGAACTGATTGTGGTAAAATATCTGTCGGAAAGGCAGAAGAGGTGTAATATGGCGCTCAGAAATATAGTTACTGAAGAAGATCCGATCTTAAGAAAAAGATCCCGTGAGATAGAAGAGATTACTCCGAGGATCACAAAACTTTTAAATGATATGGCAGAGACCATGTATTACGATAACCGCGGGATCGGTATCGCAGCAGTACAGGTTGGTGTATTAAGAAGAGCTTTCATCGTTGATATCGGTGATGAGCATGGAAGAATCGATTTTATTAATCCGGAGATAACATATAGGGAAGGCGAGCAGACTTGTTCTGAAGGCTGCCTTTCAGTACCCGGTAAGAGCGGTGAGGTTATCCGCCCCGAGAAGATTCATATCAAGGCTTTGGATATTAACGGCAATCCTTTTGAGATGGACGCTGAAGGTCTTCTTGCCGATTGTATCTGTCACGAATATGATCACTTGGACGGTATTCTCTTTATTGATAAAGCTATTCCCGGTTCAATTGAGGTAGTAAATGCCGAATCCTGATATACGTGTGATTTTTATGGGTACACCGGAGTTCTCGGGCACGGTGCTCGAAGGGCTTTGCGATGCCGGGATGAATGTTGTTTTAAGTGTTTCGCAGCCGGATAAGCCGGTTGGCAGAAAACACATTATCACTCCTCCGCCTGCGAAGGTTTATGCACAGTCTCAGGGGATAGAGGTCTATCAGCCCGATTCGCTTAAGACCGATGAGGCATATGACAAGATCTTATCGATGTCACCGGATCTTATAATTACAGCCGCTTATGGTAAGATACTTCCCCAAAGAATGCTTGATATACCGAAGTTCGGCTGTATAAATGTTCACGCGTCTTTGCTCCCGAAGTACAGGGGTGCTGCTCCTGTTCAGTATTCGATACTTAACGGCGATGATGTTACAGGTGTAACTATCATGAAGATGGATGCCGGAATGGATACGGGCGATATGCTAAGACAGGTCGAAGTGCCGATAGATATCGATGATACAACCGAGAGCCTTATGGGAAAGCTTGCGGTGTCAGGGAGAGATCTTCTTCTGAATACAATAGATGACTATATAAACGGGAAGATTGAATCTGTTCCTCAAGACGGGTCGAAGGTAACTGTATCTCCACCCGTTAAACCGGAGGATGCGATTCTTGATTTTAATGATTCCGCAAGGAGCGTCCATGACAGGATAAGAGCTTTATGCGGATGGCCGGGAGCTTCTACGACTCTTGATGGAAAGAGAGTAAAGATCTATGCGTCAAGGCTTGAGGAAACAAGTGATGATGATGCTTTGCCCGGTGAGATAACTGTTGCACGTAAGGGTGACCTTAAGGTCAGATGCAAGGAAGGTTCTATTTATATTCTTGAGCTTCAAAGTGAAGGCGGTAAGAGGCTGAAAGCTATTGATTGTGCCCACAACTTTAAGCCCGGTCAAAGATTCGGAGTCTGATTTGAACGACAGAGAGCTTTGCTATTCCATACTTTATGACTGTTATGAGAAAGGCGCTTTTTCCAATCTCTCTTTGAACAGAGATGATGTTGATGACTTTGTCCGTGCTGCGGTTTACGGAACACTTACTTATACTTATTCGATAGATTACCTCATAAAGATTACCTCTGATAAGGATGTATCCGGGCTTGATCCTGAAGTAAGGACTATCTTAAGATTCGGCGTCTGGCAGATCATTTATTCGGATAAGGTGCCTGATTATGCGGCCGTTAACACTTCTGTTGATCTTGCAAACAGGCATGCAAGAAGCGCATCAGGCCTGATCAATGCCGTTCTCCGTAATGTTGCACGTTTAACAGATACGCAAAGGGATCTGAGCTCTAATAAGAGTCCTGAAGCCGCTTTCTCGTTAAAGCCGGAGATATATGGCGTTATAAAGAAGTCATACGGTAAAACAAGGGCTCCTGCCATAGCCAAGGCTTTGTTAAGCCCTGCTCCTCTTGCTGTGAGAACAAATACCTTAAAGACTGAAACCCCTCGTTTGCGTGATAAGCTTATGCTTGAAGGCTTTGATGTGAATGAGTCTTCTCTTCTTAAGGATTCAATCATAATAGGTGTTAACACGGATTCTCCTTCCATAACCGGAAGCGAAGCTTTTCGCGCGGGAGAGTTTATGGTGCAGGGAGAGGGCGCCCAGTTGGCATCAATCCTCGCACAGCCGAAGCCGGGCATGAGTATACTTGACTGCTGCAGCGCGCCTGGAGGTAAAACGACGCACATGGCAGCACTTGCCGGAAACCTCGCGAAAATAACAGCATTGGATGTTAACTCATCAAGGCTTGAACTCGTTATGCAAAATGCCGCGAGACTCGGTGCGGAGAATATTACTGCAAAGGTTGCTGACAGCACGGAATTTGATACGGAAGACAGATATGATCTTGTTCTTGTTGATGCTCCTTGCAGCGGGCTTGGAATTATGGGCGGAAAGCCGGATATAAGGCTGACTATAACTTATGAGCGTATAGAGCAGATACGGAATAAGCAAAGAAATATCCTTGATAATATGAGCAGACTTGTTAAAAGAGGCGGTGTTCTTGTTTACAGTACCTGCACCATAAATTCTGCGGAGAATGAGGAGCAGGTGTCGGATTTTCTGGATAGACACGGTGACTTTGAGCCTTTTGGCTTTGACAACATACTGCCTGAAAGTTTAAAATCACGCGGCAATGGTGGAATGATAACTCTTCTTCCTGACGAGGACGGATGTGAGGGTTTCTTTATATCAAGGATGATGAGGAAATGAGCGGATTAACAAAGAAGTACTGTCTTGATCTGACTGATGAAGAGATTCTTAAGTGGTGTCTTGATAACGGATACCCTAAGTTCCGTGCAAAGCAGATTCGTAAATGGCTAAGTTCAGGAGTTACAGATACTTCCCTGATGACTAATATTCCTAATGATATGAGGAACAAACTTGAACAGGATTTTATTTTCTCGGGGATGCGTGTTATCGAGGAGTTTAAGTCGTCTATAGATGATACGAGAAAACTTGTATATCTGCTTCATGACGGCAATATCATCGAGACCGTAATTATGAGATATAAGACAGGTCTTTCTGTTTGTATCTCGTCACAGGCCGGCTGCAAGATGGGATGCGCTTTCTGTGCATCGGCAAAAGCCGGATTCGGAAGATCCCTTACAGCAGGTGAGATGGCTGCCCAGGTTCTTTTGTCCCAGCAATACATCAATGAGAAGATAAGAACGGTTGTTGTAATGGGAATCGGCGAGCCTTTTGATAACTACGACAATCTTATTAAGTTCATTAATATCATGAACGACCCTGACGGTGTTAATCTCGGTGCAAGACACATCACAGTATCAACATGCGGTCTTATACCATATATCGAGAAGTTCACAAGCCAGAAGCTTCAGGTCAATCTGGCTATCTCTTTACACGCACCTAATGATGAATTAAGAAGAGAACTGATGCCTGTTGCATCAAGATACGGTCTTGGCGAGCTTATGAAGGCCTGCCGGGATTATGTAGACAAGACAGGACGCAGGATTACTTTTGAATACTCGCTTTTTGATCAGATTAACGATACTTTTGCTTGTGCCGAAGAGCTTTCCAGGCTTCTTAAGGGCTTAAACTGCCATGTTAATCTCATAGCAGCTAACGAATTTCCGGGAAGTCCTTATAAGAGATCAGCTCCCGGGAGAGTAGCAAAATTCAGGCAATACCTTGAGGAAAAGGGTATAAATGCCACATTGAGACGTGAGATGGGAAGCGATATAATGGCTGCCTGCGGTCAGTTAAGAAGAGGTATTGAAGAACAGCGGAACTGATAAGTGTAATCAACTTGTAAGTAAGTATTCGTCTGTATAATATATAATATTAAAAAATATCGTGAGGAGTAGTACTTAATGAGCACACAAGGCCCTGAAGGCATGATATTTGCCGGTAAGTATAAGATAATCAAGCTTATCGGCCGCGGCGGTATGGCTAATGTATATCTTGCTTCAGATATGGGAACAGGTGTTAAGGTTGCCATTAAAGTATTAAAGCCTGAATTTTCTTCGGATGAGGAGTTCATCAGAAGATTTGATACAGAGGCTAAGGCTGTTTCCTCTCTTAATCACTCGAATATCGTAAAAGTCTTCGGCGTAGGACGTGAAGGCAATTACAGATATATCGTTCAGGAGTATGTTGACGGTATAACGGTTAAGGACCTTATCAACCAGAACGGACATCTTGACTGGAAGGTTGCCGTTCCTATCGTTATTCAGGTTGGTATGGCTTTGGAATACGCACACCGTAACGGTATAGTTCATCGTGATATAAAGCCTCAGAATATTCTGATTTCAAGAGACAGGATCGCTAAGATCACTGACTTCGGTATAGCAAGAGCTGCCACGGGCAACACCATTACAATGGCTTCCGGCGGAGCTTTGGGTTCAGTTCACTACTTCTCACCGGAGCAGGCAAGAGGTGGTAATGTAGGACCTTCTTCCGATATCTACTCGGTTGGTGTAATGCTTTTCGAGATGGTAACGGGAAGAGTACCCTTTGACGGAGATTCTAACGTTGCAATTGCTGTTAAGCACTTGCAGGACAGACCTCCGCTTGCTTCTTTGTATGCTCCTGACATTCCTCAGGGTCTTGATGCAATCATTGTTAAGTGTATGCAGAAGAATCCTGATAAGAGATATGTCACCATGCGTCAGATGGTTACTGAGCTTGATGCTTTGATGCTCGATCCTAACGGCGTATATGGTGTTATCAACAGCGGAGATGAAGTCGAGAGAGTTCAGGCTCCCGGCAATGTGTCCTTCAGACAGGATCCCAGTTATGACAAGATAAGCGATCTTGAGAAGTCCGCTGAAGCCAGAAGACTGTCGAGATTGAGGGATAATATCCTTCTTATATTTGTAGTTCTTCTTATTGTCGGTGTGCTTGTTGGTGTTTCCATTCTTATCGTTAATTCGATTACTGCTGCTACTCACATCGAAGAGAAGCATGATTACACGGTCGGCAATTATGTCGGCAGGAATATCGATGAAGTTGTAGTAGAGCTTGATGCAAACAGGATCGCATATGAGATATCACCTCAGGTATCATCTGACTACGCTCCCGGCACTATCATCGAGCAAAGCATCGGTGAGGGTGTTGTTATTGCATCCGGTTCTGATATTCATAAGATCGTTCTTACAGTTGCAAACGAGGCTGAGACGATAACACTTACGAGTTATGCAGGTCTTGAGTATCATGAAGCATACTCGATGCTTGTATCTTTGGGACTCCAGGTTAGTGTGCTTGAGGAGACGAACTCCGACTTCGAGCCCGGTCAGGTCATCAGAACTGAACCTGCTGCGGGTTCTATCATTGAAGTCGGTTCACCTATCGTAATTGTTTATGCGAAGGCCCCTTCGAGTTCGACAGTGCCTGATCTGCACGGTCTTACTCTTGAAGAGGCAAGAGAGATGCTTGGTGAAGAGGAAATCAATATCGCTCACATTGAAGGTTCCACGGATGTTCTTGTACTTCCTGAGAACCAGCAGTACATAATCCTTACTGATCCTGTTGCGGGTATTACTCTTCCGAGAAGATCATCGATCACTCTTTATATCGGTACAATGGAAGACGTACAAAGAGGCGGAACTCCGACTCCTACACCTTCACAGGTTAATGTAACAACGAGTGTAAGCGGTCAGGGTACTGCAGAGGGCGGCGGAGCTTATGATGTTAATACATCCGTTACTTTGACAGCTACACCTGCAGAAGGATACAGATTCGCAAGATGGCTTGATCCTTACAACAATGTGGTAACAGAGTCTAATACTTATCAATTTGTTGTATATGATCCTGACGGAGATCCTCTCACGCCTACGACGATCAACTATACTGCGGTATTTGAACCTATCGATCAGCCGCCTCCGCCTCCGGAAGGTCAGCCTCAGTTCTGATATTCATGTCTAATCAGGAACAGGGAATCATAACCAAAGGTGTCGGCGGCACCTATACGGTCAGATGTGACGACGGAAGTATCAGACTTTGCCAGATAAGAGGCAATATACGACTCAAGAAGATATCACCTCTTGTCGGAGATAAAGTGCTTACAGGGGAGTCGGGTGATCCCGACATCCCTTTTGTATTGGAAAAGATATTGCCCAGGAAGAACAGTCTTATCAGACCTCCGCTTGCAAATCTTGATAAGCTCTTCCTCATCTTCTCGTGTACGGATCCCGTTCCTGACCTTAAGCTTCTTGATAAGATGCTTATTATCTGCGGCGTTTTACACATAACACCAGTAGTCATCTTCTCGAAAAGCGATAAGGATCCGGATACCTGCGATGGTTTGGTTTCTGTCTATAAGAATGCGGGTTTCCCGTGCTTTATGATAAATAAGGATGAAAAGATACCTGACGAGATACTTAAGTATCTTGAAGACGGACTTAACGGCCTTGCAGGACCTTCAGGAGTGGGTAAGAGTACGTTTTGTAACAAGCTTCTTGGCGAATCCACTATGATAGTAGGTGACATATCTGACAGGCTTAAGAGGGGAAAACATACAACAAGACATGCCGAATTATTCGAGTATAAAAACGGTTTCATAACTGATACTCCCGGATTTACATCTCTCGATCTGTTTGATGTTGGTGTATTATATACAGATGTATCGGGTGGTTTCCCTGAGATAGTTGAAGCTTCCTCAGGCTGCAGGTTCGCTGACTGCAGACATATTGCTGAACGTGACTGTGCAGTACGCGATCTTATCGGAAACGGAATTGATGAGGGAAGATACTCAAGATACAAGGAATTCTATGAATACTTATACAGTAAAAGACCTAATTCTGCTGGAGGATACAAATGAGAGAATACGAGCTTTCACCGTCTTTGTTATCGGCTGACTTCGGATATGTTATGAGAGATGTTGACAGCATATCTTCTTGCTGCAAGTTCCTGCATCTTGATGTTATGGACGGTCATTATGTACCGAATCTTACGATAGGTGTTCCGGTAATCAAGTCTATAAGAAAGCATAGTGATCTGATCTTTGATACTCATTTGATGATCACTAATCCTGAAGAGTTTATTGAACCGTTTGCCGAGTGCGGTTCCGATTATATTACTTTCCATGTCGAGTGCACTGATAAGCCTTTTGAATTAATAGAGAAGATCAGAAGTCTTGGTAAAAAGGCCGGAATCTCGATTCATCCTGATACACCGGAGGAAAAGCTTTATCCATTCCTCGAGAAGGGCGCAGCAGATCTTATTCTCGTAATGTCGGTGCGTCCCGGTTTTGGCGGACAAAGTTATATACCTGAATCGACAGCAAGGATCGCTTCCTACCGCAAGAAACTTGATGAGAATGGTTCCGGGGCAATCTTATCTGTTGACGGCGGAATCAATGTTAAGACAGTTAAGGAAGCCGCTGATGCAGGTGCCAAGCTGCTTGTAGCCGGAAGTGCCGTATTTGGCAAGGAAGACCCGGGTGCTGCCGCACGCGAGCTTTTCGAGCTGTTGGGAGAGTAATAAATGAGGACGGCTGTTATTGCAGGCGGCCCCGGTATTGATAAGGATACCGTAAATGCGGTTGTATCCTCCTGTGATATTGTAATCGCGGCTGATTCCGGTGCTGCTGTTGCGGTTTCATGTGGAATAGTGCCTCAAAAGGTTACGGGAGACATGGATTCGCTTAATGCGGATATAGCCGATTTTCTTAGAAACCGCGGTGTTGAGTTTGAAGTCTATCCTGTTGAGAAGGATATGAGTGACTCTGAACTGTGTTTAAGGTCTGTACCCGAAGATGATGAGATAATCTGGGTGTGTTCCATGGCTGGACGGCCTGATCACAATCTTGCTAATCTTATGCTGGCGGTTAAGCTTCACGAAGAAGGAAGAAGCATTACGGTTACCGATGGAATTAACGATTTTATTCCACTTTCAGGACCTGACGAGATCGAGTTCTCGGGAGTATTGAATGATGATGACCTGGTGATATCACTTATACCGTTTACTAATGTAACAGGTGTTACCAGTGAGGGGCTTTACTATAAGCTTGATAATAAGGATCTTGTGCCGGGATCCACACTTTCCATAAGCAATAAACTTGTTGAAGGCGCAGACTCTTTCTCGGTTAAGATAAAAAGCGGTAATCTCGGTGTATTGCTCGTCCGTTCTTAACACAGAAATCACTTAATTCCTTTACATTTGGCCACATCCGTTTTGTTATAATCAAGCCGAGGTGGTATTTATGAAAACTGAGTTTGATGAATTTGTCCAAAACGATCTTGAGAAGCAAAAGGGTATTTTTATTCCTGTTAAAGCAGGAATATTGGAGCGTTTTCTCGTAAAGAAGACCGCTATTTCCAATCTTCATCCGAATGCTGAAGATGAGTTTACTTTTCCTACTGTAGGACCAAGTTATAAGATTATATCTGAGTATATGGATCAGATAAGAAAGAACCAGAGGCTTGATCAGCCGATCTTTGATGAGCCGTTGATCGTAGAGAAGGTTAGACCTCAAGGATATCTTCTTCTTAACGGACACCACAGATGGGCTGCTGCTTTAAAGCTTACTATCAAGTCGGTTCCGATTAAGATCGTTAATGTTGCTCAGGAGTCTGATATCAGAAAGATGATCGAGCGTTCTAATCACGATAAGAGAGTCACACTCGACCTTGAGGAGATCGTATTCAGAAACACAGATGATCCTCTTACTGAACCCATTCCGGGATTGAGTAAGAAGATTCAGCGCATAAGATTAGGTATTCCAGGACTTTTCCATTATCTTACCAAGCACGGGTACGATATTTGGGTTTATTCTGAGAATTACTACTCTATTGATGATATCAAGCGGTTATTTTGGCGCTATTCTGTTAATGTTGATGGTATCATAACAGGTAAGAAGAAGTTTGAGAAAAGGCAGAGCGAAGCTGCGATTAACATGCGCAAGCTTATTGCAAACAAGTATAAGGAGACCATCCATATAGATAATAAGATGGTCATCCATACACATAGAGATGATCCGGAGTTTATCGATTACAAGATCAATGGACCAGATGAGAAATGGTCTGCAAATGTAATTGATATAATTGAGACTATTAAAGGCTGAGAATGAGTATTAGAAATGAAATGAGGATGAGGGTTTCGTTTGACCTCGATGAGGTCTTGTTTGTAAACCCTAAGACTCATAAAACAGAACCACCGCTTAAGTTTCCCCTGAATAAGATATTCAGGGAACGTTTGCGTTATGGCGCTCCTGATCTCATCAACCGTTTACAGCAATTAGGATTTGATGTCTGGGTTTATACATCTTCATACCGTACAGAGAAGTACATAAGGATGTTGTTCAGGCTTTACGGTATTAAGTTTAACGGAGTTGTTAATGCTCAGAGACATTTGAAGGAAGTACAGAAGAATAACAAGACTATTTTTCCTCAGAAAGTTCCCAGTAAGTACCGCATATCACTCCATATAGATGACGAGACCGTTATTTGTTCTTCAGGAAGAACTTACGGTTTTGAAGCATATCAGCTTGATGCACAGGATGACGACTGGGAAGAGAAGATCATAGAAAGAGCTGAAAAGATCAGAAGAAAGCAGATCCTCCAGAGGAAACTTGAGAATTGAGTTTATGGGTGGGATTTTTTCGCCATTTTTATGATAGCCCGTAATATAAGGGTTTGTAGATGATAAGAATGGATGAGTGTACCATTAATGGAACTGAAAAATGAGACAGATTTGGTATTGAAGTCTTAACTTATCGCATATAAGATATACTCACAAAAGCATGGACAAAGCACCGCGGGGTTACCGCGGTGCTTTTATATGCAAAAAAACATGGAGGAGACAGATATGTTGACGTATGAAGAGTTTAAGAACACATTCAGTTCGAAGTTCCCGGAGGTAATGGGAGCTGAATTTCAGGGTTATGAACTGAAGATGATGCCTGTTGTCAAAAGAGGCAAGAGTCTTGACGGCTTTACTTTTTGCCCGAGAGAGAAGGAAGAAGGGATATCGGTAATGCCGACATTCTACTTCAACGATATCTATGAGGCTTATTGTGTTGATGAGGATATAACAAGATCTCTTTATGAGATCTCATCGACTATGAAGAAATCCATAGAAACAGGGCAGTTCATGTCTCAGGATATCGACTTTACTAAGATTAAAAAGAATGTGATTGCTGAATTAGTAAATACTGAAAATGGTACGGATTATCTGTATGACTATCCGCACAGAGACTACCTTAATCTTACTGTCGTTTACAGATGGGTCGTTAAAGCTGATGAGACAGGTATTTACAGCTCTATGATCGACAATTCTTTGATGGAAGTTGCCGGACTTACCGAAGAAGATCTTTATAAGTATGCAATGAAGAATACGAAGAGGATCGTTCCCCCGAGTATAAAGACATTTGACTCCGTAGTCAGAAAAATGATGAGACAGTCGGGTAAGACCGATTATGAGATACGTAAATGTATCGGCAGTACGCCATCTGATCAAAAGATATATGTGATAACGAATAAACACAGTTTCAGAGCATCAACGGCTCTGTTATTTAAGGATGTGTTATGTTCGATTGCCCAGAAGGTTGAATCTGATTATTACGTGGTTCCCACTTCGGTAAATGAATCGTTGATCGTTCCGGTAAAGGCAGGAATTGAACCGTTGAGACTGCAGGAGATGTTGATCGATTCCAATCAGATGTTTTGTGGCGAAGATGATCAGATTCTTTCCAACACTATTTATTTCTTTGATTCGGATAAAAGTAAGCTTATGCTCTTCGATTTTGGGGATGTGAGAGTAGGTTAAGGAGGAAATAATCATGAAGAACAAAATGGCAGTATTAATGATCGCATCTTTTGTTGTTGCGTCTTTTGGATTTATAACCGGTGTTTCCTCGGGGTCCGGTTTCAATGTTGATGCAGCAGAAGTGATCGAGTCTGATGATTCTGAGATCTTAGAGTCAGCATTGATCCAGGAAACGGTCATTGAAGAAACATATGAGACAACTGAAGAAATAATAATTACCGAAACGGTTGAATCTGCTGATTATCAGGTTGATGAGACAGTTGCAGAAACTGCAGAAACTTCAGTAACTGACTTTACTGAAGATACTGAGAATACTGAAGAAACAGAGCAGTCAGAAGAGACAGTTGAAACAACAGAAGAGACTGAACCTTTAGTGTTTGATGTAACAAGTGAGGTTTTAAACGGTATTTATGTCCCCAACTTTAACTACGGTGCAGATGGCCACAGTGTGAGCTACTTCGATGATGAAGGAGTTTTGATTGCGGATCTTACTGATGAGGGCGTAACGATGAATGAGGAGGCATGGCGTATGAGGGGAATAGATGCGTACTACGGTTTTGATGTTCCTGATGATGTCTTTGAACAGATTATCGGTGCATATGACCTTATATGTGCCGGTGAATGATGAAGAAAGGGATGGATAAGAATGAATATAAACTCAAAGAAAGGAATAGCTTCAATTCTCGTAACAGCTATTACTATTGGTTTGTTTTTTGCCAATATAGTGAGAATAGGTGATGAAATCGGAAGTGTTCGGGCGGCTAATTACGGGTCACAGACTGAGGTCGGTTCCGAGACTGTAGGATGGGTTACTTCGTATTCGGTTTCCGATGCTATATCAAATACAGTTGGTACAGTCGGTTCGTCTTCTCAGACTGCCAATTATTCTGTAGCAGGTCAATCCGGCTGGATGTGTATTCAATCCGGTTCATCTTCTCCTAACGGTTCTTCCGGTACTGTATACAGATGTGTCAACACGGCCGAATTCTCGAATGACAGTTATCTTAGAGCTTTAAGTGGTTTGACATATTCGCAGATTGCTGTTGCAGCATATAGATATGCATCGTCTAATCCTAACGATAACTGGTGTGTTGCCCATACGATCTTAAGCTATATTTTATCCGGAGACGGAGTCTGGTATGGAGCGGTTGCCAATTCGCGTACAGGCGGATGGCTGTCAAGCGCTGCGTCAGCTATCAGAACGTATGCATCCGGTGTTTCAGGAGATGCTCCATTTTATGTATGCGTGGTTAACGGGCATCAGAATGTTATCTCGTTAACTTATACTCCGCGTCCTGTGTCCGGCAAAGTGAGGATCAATAAAATAGATAATACTGGTAATGGGGTGGTAGGAGCTGTCATAAGTCTTACTTCTGTAAGCGGTGCAGATACCTCATCTTTACGTGTCGTTTCCGGAGCATCAGATGGACATAGTATATCTAATGGTATCGAATTTACTACGACGGGGGTTCCCGTAGAAATACAAGGTCTCGAGCCTGAAAGTTCATATCAGTTTTACGAAGTGTCCGCACCTTTAGGTTACAACCTTGCTCAGCCGAGAACTGTGCAGTTTGTTACTGATGCGAATGGCAACCCGTCCGTTTCCGGTCAGCCTGATTGGGATGCTGCCACATATACATACACAATGACTGACTATGTAGTCTTAAGAGGTTCAGTATCTTTTAAGAAGGTTGAACAGAGGACAGACGGGAGCATATATAAATTAAGTCAGGCGATTATTGAGTTCAGATCATCTGACGGGCGTGATATAAGTGATGCTGTTGTCACTATGGGTAGCGGCACGCTTGTTGAACATACATCTTCCTATATCCGTTTTGTAACAGGTGCAGGTGATGACATTGATATTGAAATTGCAAATCTTGAAGCGGGCCGGTATTTCTTTGAAGAAGTCGGTACGCCGCAAGGTTATGCAACTGCTGATAACATCACAGTTACTGTAAATACAGATGGAACATGCAGTCCGTCATCTGTCACAATGATAGACAGATTTAATCCGCCTAATGAAGGTGATTACGGTTCGTTCTCTCTGGTGAAGGTGTTCGATACAGGTGTGGACGGAACACTTACTGGACCTAACGGGTTCTTTAACAGCGTAAATTATATTAATTTCAGAATGTTAGGCCCATTCTCAGAAGATTACATAGAAAATAATCCTCAGAACCTGGATCCTCATAATGGTAATACCATGTATGGCGCACAGGAGTTGGCATCTGCGGGCGGCGGTCCATCGAATGTCACTTGGAATTCCGAACTTAACAGATATGAATTTCCTGTCTGCTGGACTATCCACGGAGAGGGCGGTTTTCCGGGTGTAGATATTGATTACCATCAGTATTATGACTGGGCTACCGGTTGGCATACCTGGAGAGCTAATCAGGCTTCTTATATTGTCGGACTTCCCAGAGGATCCTACTTCCTGGTAACTGAGCGATGGAATGACGGTATGATATCTGATGAAGCTAATCAGATATTTGTTAATTCTGCTAATTTGTCACCATATTGGGTTGAATTGCCTTCCTCTTCAGGAGAACACCTGTATGCATTGTTGTTTTATGTAGGACAGGATGGGGTTACCTATGTCTGCCATTGGGCAGCTGACGAGAATGTAGGTATGATTAACCGCACTGCCAGGGCTTTGCAGGTGGTTAACGGGCATGATGTACCCATTTATCAGGATTATTTTGAGGGTAGTGTTGAGAACGGAACAAGAGTTGGTGCGCTTGCTCTTAATAAGATAGATGAAACCGGTACAGGCGTTGAGGGAGTGCGCTTTGAACTTCACAGAGCCGGAACCGGTTCGGGATATGTTATAGCAAATGGTCATATATCTGCTAACAGAGGATCATTTACTAACTCAGACGGATATACCGAATACCCGGTTGATTGGAACTTTACAATGACTACCTAT
>JAEEGL015900724.1_pt1 | contig 29811 bp, 25 predicted proteins | sample 9134231 | NCBI WGS metagenome assembly JAEEGL01 (sample SAMN16246548, study PRJNA631951) | gut metagenome | biome: gut microbiome; feature: rumen; material: fiber-attached | host: Bos | place: Iran: Karaj | collected 2018-10
GGATGTTGATCAATTCTGGAAGTTCGTCCAAGCTGGTGGAACGTAAGAACTTTCCATATGAGGTCAATCTCTTTTCATCCGGTAAGAGATTGCCGTTCTTGTCTTTCTCATTAGTCATCGTCCTGAACTTAATCAGTTTGAATATCTTCTCATGAAATCCCGGCCGATCTTGTGTAAAGAACGGATTACCTTTCATCTTTACAGCTCCTATCACCGTTAAAACTAAGAGCACCGGGGATAAGATTATCAAAGCTATTAACGCTATCCAAAAGTCCAGATATCTTTTTAAATACTTAGCATACATCTGCCATTCCTCTATTCAAAGCACTTATGAATTATTTCTATCACTTTATCCTGCTGCTCTGCAGTCATCTTGTTATCACTCGGCAGGCACAATCCTCTGTCGAATATATCCATTCCGACATCATCTATGCTGCCTTCGATATAGGCATTTGTCCTAGCTCTTCCGTTTCCGTCTTTTGTGATAAACGGATTAAGTCTGTATATAGGCTGCATATGCATCGGCTTCCATATGGGTCTGCCTTCTGCATTGATGGAAGCTATAGCTTCAAGGATTTCTGTAGGGCAGGACTTGCCTTTTTCTTTTATATAGCATACATCCTTTTCGCCCCTTACCTGTTTGCACATGGCATCCCTGTCTATTATGAGGCAGCTGAGCCAGTAGTTAGGCTCGCTATTCTCAGTGTCTATCGGATTCATGGATACCGGGAGGTCTTTCAGTCCTTCCTTATATCTCTCATATATAGCCTTCTTCTGAGCTATATGCTCCTCTAAGTGAGGGAACTGCCCTCTTACTACTCCGGCTATGACATTTGACATCCTGTAGTTATATCCGAGCTCTTCATGCTGATACCATGCTGCTGCTTCTCTGGCCTGAGTAGACCACTTACGTACCTTATTGGCTGCTTCCAAACTATCTGTAAGGAGCATTCCGCCGGCGCTGCCGGTTATGATCTTATTTCCGTTGAAGCTTATGCCGTTATACTTACCGAATACACCGGTCTGTTTTCCCTTGTATGTTGCACCCAACGACTCTGCAGCATCCTCTATGATGATGGCATTATGCTTATCACATACTGCCTTGAGCTCGTCGACTTTACCGGGTGTACCGTAGAGGTGTGCCATTACTACAAGCTTTACTTCGGGGTATATCTCGAACGCCTTTTCCAGTGCTACCGGATCCATATTCCAGGTATCATACTCCGTATCGATGAATACCGGTATACCGCCCTCGTATACTATAGGGTTTACCGTAGCATCGAATGTCATGTCGCTGGCAAACACCTTCTTACCTTCCAGTGCTCCATGTCCTACCTCAGGCTGACCATACAGGTCAAGTCCTGCAAGCTTCATGGCTAAGTGTAATGCTGCCGTACCGGCAGAAAGTGCTACTGCATATTTGCAGCCCACCTTCTCACATGTCAGCTTCTCTACCTGATTTATGTTTTCACCTACTGTACTCATCCAGTTGGTCTCATATGCTTCTTTTACGTACTCTATCTCTTCACCGTGCATAGTAGGGGAAGAGAGCCATACTTTCTTCTCAAATGGGGTATATTTCTTTGAGTTATCAAATGCCATTTCTTAGTCACACCAATCTTTTCACAATTGTATTTTTGTGTACTTATATCTTGTGTTAAATTTCCTTCACCCACAGTCCGTGCAGATTACAGTACTCATACACTGCCACTGCTTCATCACCGTCAGCTACTACAAATTCTGCCTTCGGCTCATCTCCTGCCTTGAGGTTCTTGATCTGGACTCCGTTCTTAGTCTCCAGTGCTATGAACTGTATATAGTGCTCGGGCAGCATAGGATGTATTACTTCACCTATCTGTACCTTTACTGTATTTCCTTCTATGGTCACTGCCGGTACATGCTTCTCCAGAGCTCCGTCCACTGCTCCGGGTACGAGCTCTTTCATGGGCTTACCGCAGCATACTACGGGTACCTTAGAGTCCACTATCTTTGTTATTATGTTTTTGCATGTTTCACATATATAGAATTTTACCATCTGTCTTACCTCCTTCTGATTCGCCTAAAACCCCTTATAGCACATGATAACATATATAGGGAAGGATGTCAATTTAATGGCTCGTTTGACCACAGTTTTTAAGTGGTCATTTGTGGTCAAAATAAATACCGGTCTTTCGACCGGCATTAAATATACTTTTACACTCAAATCAAAGGTGGTCTGCGATATAATCCACCGTCCGCTGGGCACCCTCCCCCATATGCATCCAGGTTTCTCTTCTCGCCTGCTCTCTTCCCTGACGGAATTCCTCATGATGCAGGCACTCTGAGATTAGTTCCTTGATGTCCTTCTGATTGGATATGTTCAATTCCATTCCGATTTTCGGCAGGATTTCAAATGTCCAAAGCTCTTCGTCAAGCCAATAACAATCATACGGCGACTTGTCAAATTCCGTATCCGCATAGATGACCGGCTTATCAAACACAAGTGTAAAATCAAAAATTACACCGGAAAAATCCGAGATCAATATATCGGACCGCCTTAATACTTCAAAGTTATCGTTGTCCCGATTCCATGTAATATTCGGCACATCGGCGAATCGTTTTTGGAGCTCGTCTAGCATTTCCTTTTCGGAAACATAAGATTGCGGATGCGGTCTGATAATGATCTCATAACCTGTCTCAGCCAGGTTCTTCACAAATTCCGCCCCATATTTTGAAAGAATCCCGCTTTCTCCCCAGGATGGGGCCAGAAGAACCGTTATTTCATTTCCCGCCTTTGAATCGCTTTCTGTTTGATCAAGACGCTGTCTCATCCTGTCCAGATACGGCATACCGACGTATTCGATGTCCTTTGCCGGGAGATTCCGCAATTTCTCCAATGCCCGCACCTGTCGGCCCTGATACTCTCCTCCAAGTAAAATAGAATCATAATAATCGATTCCGAACATCCTGTACTTTGTGATGTCGTCCGCCGCATGCGCGATGTGAATATAACAGTTGACGTTTTTTGACCTCTTCCACTGGAACACATCAAGACTAGGAGTCGTTGAGAGTACCACTCCTGCGCTAAGTCGGTTCAACTTGGCAAATGCCTTGTTCCCCTTTCCGATAAACTCCGCCCTTATGTGCTCATACGGCATTTTAAGTGCGGGATCATCCTCGGAAGAGGTCATATAAACCGTATCAATCCCTCTGGACTCCAGTTCTTCGCAGATTGGTTCAAAAACATTCCAATATCTTTTGTCATCCGAGAAAATCACCAGCGGCAGTTTTTCGTTGTTTTTTTCAGCATGTCTTCCGTTAAACCAAAAGCCCAGTTTCACAAAAATGCCTCTCAGAAAATATATTGTCACACTGATAACACTGATCAAAACCGTAAAAAGCATGCTCCCGGTTCCGGGGTCAATATAAAGAAACGTATGAAGTCGCATAAAATCTCAACTCCTTTTAGCGATAACCACTGTATTCCCAATTATCCAGGTCAAAGATATTGTCATGAACCGTGAACCAGTGGTCCGGTTGGAAGGTATAACCATTGTTCGAATATACACTGTAATTCTTCCCCATAAAAAGTTCCATCCTATTGTTCATTTTGTATGTACTGTCTATAGGTTTTCCTGTAAACGGATTGATCGGATTGTCAATCAGAGTCCGGAATGCAAGGGTCGGAACATCTGCATTTGTCATAAACGTGTCCTCCGTAACAAATCCCGAAGCGCCAAAATCCTTAACGAGCAGCGTACAGTTAAACACCGAGAAATCTGTTTCATCCATATGCTCGGGAACGTTACGATCCACTTCAAAACCGAAATACTTTCGCATTCCCGCCAGATCACCGAGACGTCTTGCATGATCCGAAACAATGATGATTCTGGTATTGTCCCAAATACCTTCCTCTTTCAGATAAGAGAACCATTCTGCAAGTTTCAGCATGGCCGTCATATTAGCCTGATATCTGGGGTAATTGCCCTCGTCATAAAAATCCTTTAAGTCACCTTTTCCGTTATCTTTTATGTGATGTGTTTTGTCATATTCCGTATTGTCAACCGAATACAACGGTTCGTACTCCGGTTCCTTAACAAGCATCGGGTTATGCGGAAGGCTATTGCTCATCATGATAAAATGATTTGTCCCGTCGTCAACCGTTTTCGAAATATTCTCAAGATTATTCATGACATTATATTGCTTCATAAATCCGCTGTGAACTCCGGTCGCAATAGAAAGAGTCTCCATTACCTGTCCTCCCGGAACAAGCTGCCGGTTTTCTTCCTCCGTACCGGTCCTCGTGGAACAGTAATTCCCTCCATCGTATATATTCAACTGAAACAACGACGGACATACCCCAAAAACCGAGTATAAGAAGAAATTCCGGCTTCTGGTTTCTTCTATCCGTTCGCGGGCCAATTCATTCTGTCCGACTCTCCCCATGGTAACATATGTTTCCATCCCGGGATAATCATCGTATATTGTCAGGTCCGGAACCTCATTATATCCTGCGTAGGTCGGGTCGCAAACTGTCACCGCAAAATTATCCTGATAGAAAATTGCAGGCATTACCCTAAGCGCCTCGTTTTGCTTGTTAACAAGCAATTCCTGATCCCTCTTATTCATTTCTTTCGGTGTATACTCGTATCCGCCATACAGCCCGGGCGAACCGAAAATAGTCTGACATCCAAACGAGATAGTATTGGGATAGAAAGTAAACCCGTCAAAAGCCTCCATTAGTTCCGGCTTCTCATAAAACATATACGGCACATAATAACTCACAAGACTGTCCACCATTAAAACAACAACGTTTTTCCCGGTTTTACTGAACGTAAGCGTCGGATATTTATCCGCTTGTGTGATTCGCTCCTGAGTTGTTTTATAATCCCTGTTAATATTTATGATATTTTTGATGCCCGGAATTCCAACCGCTATTACGCCAGCCATAAGTAAGGCGAACACGAGTTTTTTGTTCCATTTGACTAAGACGACACAAAGTACCACAATTGCCGCAAGTGTCAAAAGATTTATTGCATACTCTTTTTTCGAATATAAAAGTGCCTCGTCAAACTGAAGCAGGTCAGACATTGTTCCCGCTTTCTTGTTAAACAGCATATAATTCACAGTGCATATTGTGGAAAAACAAAACACTCCGCCTGCCAGATACTTTCTTGTCTTCACGTCGGCCATGAAAAATATAACGCCAAACCAAACAATAAAATATCCGACGCCGATCAGAAACGTCACCCAGACATAACTGATCGGCGAATGGGGAACATCAACATCAACAAACTCAGACACCGAGGATGCAACAACATTTCCCGGAATCAGCAGTCCCAACAGGATTGACAAATACAGCCCTGAAAGGAAAAATATCCTCCGAAAGCTTACAGTATCTCTTTGGTTCAAATCTTCCGGCTGTTTCGCGACTTTGAATCTCTTCTTGACTTCAGAAACAATCAGCGGTATCAGCAGAACCACTGCTCCAACCAGAAGAAACAGCCGTCTTCTGGTTCCATAATCAGTCCGCACTACAGAAAAGATTGCAACCCCCGCTCCGGCAAGGGCGAAGAGAAAAAGCAGTACTCGCTTTGGATTTTTCAGTTTGTAGAATATATTCTTAACAAGTGAAAACAGATTATTCAGAGTCCAATAGAATACCAGACCCGCAGGTGCACCATACAGTAATACAAGGAATACTGCCGCCAAAACCACCAGCTGGATCTTCCCTCTTTTTGAAAGCCTTTCAGCATAGATCGCACCGGAAATGATATTGATCACTGTCATAAGGATCGGAAGAACATTGATTGTCAGGTTCCCCCACGTAATCATTGCATCCGGTGCTCCGAGATCAACAATCGGACCAAAAGAAATACCATGAAGTGAATTCAGCGTCGACAGGAAATGATACGCCGCAATGAAGAAGGGAATCTCCAACAGCAAAGGAACTGCTCCCCGAAGTGCATAAACCGGCTTATAACCATTCTGGCGGTAATAGGTTTGGATCATATAAAAGCGTTCATTTCCCCTAAAGGTCTTCTTTATGTGACTAACCCCGTCTTTCAGCTTTTCTTCAACTTTTTTCTCTTCTTCCTGCATCTTGTCCGCTTTCTGATACAACGGCAGGATCAGGAAATTTACGACAAGGCTTAAGAAAACAATTGACAAGCCCGGGTCATGGATGAGTTTATTTGCATTATAATAAACCACTTCGAACAAAAGTTCCAGTGGTTTAATGATGATCGTATAAAAAATGGTTGAAAAACTCATGACATTTCTCCAGATATAATCTCACGCAGTGCCGACAGAAGCCGTTCGTTATCCTCTTTTGTTCTGACAGCAAACCTCAGATAGGACTGTCCCTGCATTTTATTTGTTAAATCCTTAACCAGAATGTTGTATTTGTCAAGGAGCCTGCTCGTCAATCTCCCGGAATCTCCGTTATACTCTATCATCACAAAATCCGCCTGAGACGGAATGACGCGAATTCCCGGAATTCTTGCCAGCTCATTCATGAATCTCGACCGTTCCTTTCGAAGCAGTTCAAGCGCAACCTCGTATGACTTACGATACTTTTCCAATATCTGCATAAAGTACTCTGCGAAAGAATTGATATTCCATATCGCCAAATCTTTCTTAATCTCTTCAATCTTCCCTGTATCCCCGGAAGCAAGTACTCCAAGACGAAGTCCCGGCACACCGTAAGACTTCGAAATACTCTTTATGACATACAGATTCGGGAATTCAGATAAGTACTCCCGATTTATCAGCGTTGCATTCACTTCGTCGGAAAAATCGACAAAGGATTCATCGATCAAAAGGTTGATGCCCCTTTCCCTGCACCATGCGGCAAGCTTTAACATGTCTTTTTTAGGGATGTAGTTTCCGCTTGGATTGTCCGGGTTTACAATTACCAGATTATCAATCGGATGTTCCCCGAAGAATCGAATAAGATCGTCCGCGCCATAAGAGTAATCCGGACTTTTCGTGTCAAAGAAAACCGATCGCTCACTATCATATCGGTTCGGATACTCTTCGAATGTCGGCCTGACAAATCCGGTCTTACCTGAAAAGCTCTCCATCAGACTTTTGATCAACTCTGAAGCTCCGTTTCCGACTGCTATGTTTTCCGCCCTCACATCAAAGCATTTTCCTGCAAGCAGGCTGTTTACGCGCATTCCGCTTGGATATTCCGTAAGCATAGTCTCAAAGACAGCTCCCATCTCCTCTTTCATCCGCTGTGTCGGGAAAAACTGATTCACCAGATAGCAGAAATCCAGCATCTTAGGATAACGCCAATAACCGCCATATCGTTCGCTCATCATCCGTGCACGGATATTCTCATCCTTTTCAAACAACGACTCGGCAATATCTAAATCCTGAATATCATCAATCTCATACCATTTCTGACCGGAAAGTCTTTTTGCCTGGATGATAGAATCATTAAGCATAACGACGACTCTGAGCACCTGTTCGTAATACTCATTCTCCCCGAGAGCCTTCAAATATGCTTCCAGCGCGGGAATATAATAAGTTTCCGAAAAATGCCGGCTAAACTTATACACATTCACGGTTTTGTAATACTTATCAGCCTCATCAAAACGGAACACTGACCCGGGCACGAATTCTACAATGTGATTTTCCTCATCAAGCTTGACACAGGTTCCGTCCATCCACGACTCATACTTGTCCACCAGGGCAAGCGTATCCCGCGAGTCCGACAGAAGCATATCCAAAACTTCATCATCAAAAATCAGGTCCGACTCTAAAATAACCGTGTCTTCCGCGCGGAGCCGATCCTTTGCAAGTGCCAGGGAATATATATTATTTGTTCTGTCATAAATCGGATTTTCAATGAATGTGATCGGTGTTTTCACTGAAAGAGTTTTGATGAAATCCTGCAGCTTCCGGCCTTCAAACCCGACCACTATCACAATACGGGTGAGGTCTTTACGGTCAAGCTGCAAAAGCATTCTTTCAATGAGCGTCACTCCGCCCACCTTCACCATACATTTTGTATTATGTTTTGTCAGTTCCTTGAGCCGTTTTCCCATTCCGGCCGCCAATATAATAGCCTGCATAAACCATTTCTCCTAACCTTTATGCATCTTCCCTGTCTCATAAACTCTCTTTACCTAACATAGCCGAGTTTTATTTTTAGTGCCAACCGCTTATATACATTCTTAGTATTCGTTTTCCAAATCTTATAGTATGGAACCATCTTAGCGCCAAACCGACGATTATTCTCGGCAATCGATTGAACCATGGACCCTTCAAAATCAAAGTTACGGCCGGTCTCCATGGCATATTTGATCATTTCATATGTCATAAGTGCTTTATAGTTTTTATTTCTTTCGTCAGGGTCGGTTCCTGAAAGCAATTCGTAAACAGTTCCCCTGTCATATACATAAAAACCGACACAGCAAATCTTCCCGTTTTCCTTCACAGCCAGCATTTTACAGGCATTGTTTGCCTTGCAGGCATCATACAATCGCTCTGTCAGACTCTTTGACACAGGGTTTTTCATGCCTCTTCTGGAATATGCAAAAGTCTGATACTCATAAAAAATGTCTATATCACTCAATTCCTCTATTAAGCCGCTCTCCGATGCCTGCCTGATTTCACGTCTGACCGCAGGACTCATCCGAGCCGCGATATCTTCTGCGCTTTGGCCCTTCTCGATCAAAAATGTATACCGTGTCTCCTGATTAAACCCTTCCCAACAAAACGGCATCCAGTTATCAAGCTTTGAAGAAAACGTCTGATAATATAAATCCGCTTTGACTTCCAACAGTTTGCGCACAACTTCCCCGATAGTACTGAACTGATAATGCAGAAACTGCTCCTGCTTCAGATTCTCCGTCGGTTTAAGCCATATCTCCAGACATTGTGTAAGCTGCGGCTCCAATATGCACCGGACGCCGAACTTTTTTCTTATATGATACGGTACAGCTGCGACAATTTCCCCGTCTTTTTCAATCACAACGGCATCCCAATTGTCTTCACCGCATACAGCATCCAGCCAGAAAGGTTTATTATAAATGCAGATATCCTCATTGGCATTGGCAAATGTGATGTACTTTTCTTTACTCGTTTCCATAGGCATCAATCGGTTTTATCGAAACCGTCCTTCAAAGTCTACAGTAGAACACTTATCAAGAGGAAGTCTGACCGGCTTATGCAGTGCTGCGGATTGATAGATAGCCAGTACAACCTCCAACGCTCTTCTTCCTGCTTCCCCGTCCACATACGGTGCCCGGGAATTCCGGATGGAATCTATGACATCCGCATATAGCGGTGTATGTCCGAACCCGTATATATTCGGTGGATTCTCGGAATAAGTTGATTTCACGTATTCCGGATCATCCGGACAGTCTGCGAAAGCCCATTCCGCAATAGTGTTAACACTCGTACCCGCTGCTTTAACGGTACCTTTTTCCCCGAAAATGATTAAGGTTTCTTCCATATTCCGCGGATAAACATTAACAGTGCCCTCTATCAACCCGTATGCTCCGTTTCGAAACCTCAGCATGGCCATTCCGAAATCTTCCGCCTCCATATACGGGTGCATCAGACGGTCTGTGTATGCGATCACTTCTTCGATTTCACCTCCCATCATCCAGCAAAGAAGATCAATGTTATGGATGCACTGATTCATTAGACAGCCCCCGTCCATAGCCCATGTGCCACGCCATGATGCCGCGTCATAGTACTCCTTTCCGCGGTTCCAGCGAATGGTGGCCGCCCCGTGAAGTAAGCGACCGAATCTGCCTTCTTCTAAAGTTTTTCTGATGTATTGAATGGATTTATTAAAACGGTTCTGATGACTCACACAAACCGCTACTCCTTTTTCCTTCCCGCTCCTGATGATGGCATCGGCATCTGCAAGAGAAAGAGCAATCGGCTTTTCGATGATCACATTGCACCCCTCAGCGATGCAATCGAGTGCAATAGCTGCGTGCTTTCCGGACTCCGTCGCTATAGCTACCAGTTCCGGCTGAACTTCCTTAAGCATCTGTTTGTAATCCGTGTATTGCGGAACATAACCAAGTTCAAATCTCTGTGACGTCTTCTTCATTGCTTCCGGGACTACATCGCAAAGAGCAACAAATTCCAACCCGTTATTCTTTGCCGCCTGAATGTGGTTCGGAGAGACACGTCCGCATCCGATTAATGCATATTTCATTTCCGGTATCCTCATACTCTGATTTTCTTTGCAAAAACATTGATCGGAGCCTTGTTCTTTCGAAGACGTTTTACCGTCCGGATCATTTCTCCGATACCGTAATCCCTAAGACTCTGACGAATCAAGCCCCTTGCGGAAAGACATGTTTCCGAGTAGTCTTCCGCCGGAAGATGTTCCCGAAGGAATCCGTTCTGTTCTATATAAATATCAACCCGCTTCCGAAAACGGCTGACATCCTTCGTTGTTGTTAAAGTCCCGGCACTTTCCGTAATACAGTAGATGACTTCTTCCGATGCTTTAATCCTTTTGGCGTAAAATGCGCATTGAACAGAAAACATTACATCATTTGCCACCAAGCTTGAAGAAGATTTCACGCGATTGTCCTGTATCAGTTTAAGCCTGATCAACTTCGATGTGTCAGGCACTGAAATATACCGAAGTCTCATCTCACTTCTCTTACCCGGCTCGGAAACATACCCTGTTACGAGCCTCATATAAGGAATATGTCTGTCTGAAGGAGTGTTTTCCGGTTTCTTTATACTGGTCGGCGGAAAATACACAATGTCCGCCTCATCCTCCATGTATTTCTCAATTATGTCAAATGCGCCATCGACGAAATAATCATCCGAATCCGCCACCAGGATCCATCGGCCCGTCGCCTTCTGAATCCCGAGGTCTCTGCACACTCCGGCGCCCTTTTGATCAGACTTATTGTCAACCCAGATGCTTCCCCGCGCCGTCACATAGCTCTTTGCCTCATTCAGTTTTTCTCTGTCACAGTTTGATTTATCATCGACAATAATATGCTCTATCCACCCGGTATTCAAAATGGAATCCCTTAATCTGCAGAGAGTCTCCGGCATATTATAGTGCGGTGTTATTACAGATAATAAAACCATTGAAAAACTCCTTGTTTACAGCGTTAACATTATCTCGCAGATCAAATCTGTCTCTTCTTCCTTCAGATACGGATAAATCGGAAGGCTTAAACATCTCTTGGTAGCATCTATGGAATGACGGTAATCCGTATCCGAAAACGTCCTGCCGGCAAATGCCTTCTGCTGATGCAGGCACCTCGGATAATAAACCATCGTCGGAATTTTGTTCTTCTTTAGTGCTTCACGGACAGCGTTTCTTTGCGTTTCGTTCTCACAAAGTATTGTATACTGTGCCCATGATGATTGAAAACCGGATAAAACCTTCGGTGTTAAGAATTTTTCGCGAAGTCTTTCTGTGTACCGGCCGGCCACTTTGTTCACGTCCTCAAGTTCATACTCTGAAAATGCCTTAAGCTTCGGCAGCAGAATCGCGGCCTGTAACGTATCCAGACGGCTGTTGATCCCGATCTCCCTGTTATCGTATTTGTCCTCGGGACTCTTCCCGAGAGCACGAAGGCTTCGAAGCCTCTTGTCAATCTGCGGATCATCCGTGAAGACTGCTCCGCCGTCCCCGTAGCATCCGAGAGGCTTTGCCGGAAAGAAGGAAGTAATGGAAATATCACCGAAGGAGCAGGCTCGCTTCCCTCGGATGCTTCCTCCGAAGCCCTGTGCTCCGTCCTCTATAACCTTCAATCCGTATTTTTCGGCAATCGGCAGAATTCTGTCATAGTCCGACGGCTGTCCGAACAGATCCACCGGGATGACCGCTTTCGGAGTTTTTCCCTCAGCAAGCGTCTTTTTTATCTGCTCTTCCAGCGAATCCGGCGACATATTAAAAGTATCCGGCTCAATATCCGTGAAAACCGGCGTTGCCCCGAGGATGGCCGGTGCCCCGGCAGTCGCAAAATATGTATAATCCGGAACAAATACCACATCACCCGGTCCGATATCCATTGCCATAAGGGCAAGCTGAATCGCATCGGTTCCATTCCCGCATGTCACGCAGTATTTCCGTCCGACATATGCGGCAAGCTTCTCCTCGAGCTCCGTCACAGGCTTTCCGAGGATAAAGGCCGAACTGTCGATAACGGCCGCGATTCCCGCATCAATATCTTCTTTCAAGGCTTTATATTGTATTTTCAGGTCTCTGAATTGCATCTTTCGGATTTTTTCCTTCCTGCCTGATTTTCATACTACAGTCTCCACCAGCGAAGCCCTGAGGCTTTAACGGTGTTTCTGTCCAATATTCCCTTAACATCCAGAAGCACCATCTCGGAATCCCTAAGATTCTTTCGGTACATCGATTTGATCTCATCAACGGAAAGACTTCGGAACTCATTGTGTGCTACCGCAATGATGATGCAGTCGGCATCATGTACTTCCTTAAGCGGCGTAATGGAAATGCCGTATTCCTTCTCTGCCTCCGCCTGGTCAGCCCAGGGATCTGCAAGAACCGGCGTCATTCCATATTCACGAAGATGTTTGATGATATCTCCCACCTTGCTGTTACGGATATCCGGGCAGTTCTCTTTAAAGGTCAGTCCGAGAATAATCACTCTGCTCTTCTGCGGCGCCTGTCCGGCTTCTATCATCAATTGAATGGCTTTGTCCGCAACGAACACGCCCATGGAATCGTTAACCATCCGCCCGTTCAAAATAATCTGGCTGTGATATCCCAGCTTCTCAGCCTCATATGTAAAATAATACGGATCCACACCGATGCAATGCCCACCGACCAGACCGGGACGGAAACCAAGTGCATTCCACTTCGTATTCATACCGTCCACAACCTCATTGGTATCGATGTCCATTCGGTCAAATACCTTCGCCAGTTCATTCATAAACGCGATATTGATGTCTCTCTGGCTGTTTTCCACAACCTTTACGGCCTCTGCCGTCCTGATATTGGATACCGGAAACGTTCCGGCTTTAATTACCAACTGATAAACTGCCTGAATCACTGATAAAGCTTCTTCATCCATGCCGCTGACGATTTTCGTGATATTTTCCAGTTTATGAAGCTTATCCCCCGGATTGATACGCTCCGGGCTGTATCCGACTTTAAAGTCTTCTCCGGACCTCAGGCCGCTCTGCTTCTCCAGAATCGGAATGCAGACATCCTCTGTACAGCCGGGGTAAACCGTGGATTCATACACCACAACCGATCCCTTCGTAAGGTTTCTGCCGAGGGCTTCCGATGCAAGGATCACTGGATTCAGATCCGGTGTGTGGTCGGAATTGATTGGCGTCGGTACGGCGACAATGTGAAATTTAGCCTTTCGCAAATCCGCCTCATCCGATGTGAACCGAATTTTAGTTTCGGCGATTGCATCATCTCCGATTTCCTTCGTCGGATCGATCCCTGCCTGATAAAGATTTATCTTCTCCCGGTTAATGTCAAATCCGATGACATCCATGCCTTTTGCGGCAAATGCGTGCGCAAGAGGCATCCCGACATATCCGAGCCCGATTACAGAGAGTTTTTCTTCTCCATTCTTTAGTTTTTGAACCAGTTCCATCATCTTTTTCGAGATAACCGTCTTCTCGATTTCCTTCCGTTAATCTTTCAGCATATCGTTAAGATATTTCGTGGTATTCAGCGGCACGATACCGCGAATCGCATCATTCACGACATATCCGTCCTTCTCATATTCCCGGATAAGTATCGTGTTCTCGTACTTTGCCCATTCCGGTTTAGCTGTAATAAATATCTTATGCTTATAGTCCATTGCCAGAAAGTCCAGCATTTCTTTCTCGGTGCAGTCATTGCTGTCGTTCATTTTCACGATAAGATTATCGAAATTCAGTCTTTTCTTTCTCCTGTTCCATTTCTCTTTTGCCGTCTGAAAATCGGTATAATGAAGAAATACCATATCCACATCTTCCAGCCGCCCGATGACCAGGTCATCAAGCTCCATCCGGTACCTTCCGCTTTTCTTTCTCTCAATCACGGTGTCACGGACATGAGAATCAAGGTACGATATCTGTTTCAACTCCTGTGCCAGATAATACTCCGGCCTAGACAAAAACTTCAGAAAGTCCTTCGGAGCAAACCATAACCCGATGGTCGGCGTACGGTACTGCAAGGCATACTTATCATAGACTGCCCCGCCCCAGCAATTGTTCGCCAGGATGGAAAAATCCTGGTTTTTCAATCGAATCCGGTACAGCCGCGCCAATATTTTCTTCGCAATCTTTTTGATTTTAGACATCATTTCGATACCCTGATCTTTCTCTTCTTTTTCTCAAGGAACTGAGAAATGTTATAGCATAATGCCTTAAAGAATAACAATCTCGAACTTTTCGCCCGGGTTTTCAATACCGGAATCCTGCATTCTTCTCCGTATGCCTTCAAAAGAATGCATGCCCGATGCAGTCCGATTAAAACATTGTTATATTGGTCCAAAACGATGATTCCTTTGTTCGGGTTGTACCCCCCACCGCACAAAAGTTCTTTTTTCAGTTTCAGAAACTGCTCGGGAGAACGATTCGGATTGTCCCTCCGATTGCTTTTGTCATTGGCGTACCGAAGGTATTCCTTATAGACTTCCTTCGAATCATTTCTGCTGAGAAACCGATAATTTACAGTTTCCCTGAGCGATGTAAACTGCCCGTCTTTACTCCTTCGTATCTTTCCGAGAGGAATAAAGGAATACCGGTAATGTGTAATCTTACTTCCGCTGATCAATTCCTCCGCTTCGAACGGTTCTATGAAGAAGTCTTTATTCTCTGTAAGCTCCTTCAATGTAATCTTCGATTGATATCCTGGGAGGTACGACAGTAAAAAGCTAAGGACCCTATCTTTTCTGTTTCTCATTTTTCCGGCAAAAAACCTCAGACTGCTGAATGCACTCTTCATCTGCCACCAAACAAGAGTCAGCCACGATAATTTCCTCGCTTCAGCCCGAAGCAACTTTCCGTATTCGTAAGGCAGTTCCTTCGCAAGTAAACATGCCTCTTTTCGAAAAATGCCGAGTTCCTCCCGACAACTGAACGGGACCGCACCATATCCGTAGTGCCTCTGCATATCCGGATTGCGATTAATCTTCTTGAAGTCCCAGATAGTCATGCGGGCATACAGGAGAAACTTTTGGGAAATCATCCGTTTCTTTGCGCGGACACCGCCACCGACTTCATGAACAATATAACTGATTTCGCTTCTGAATCGCTCATACATATAAGGAGGAGCATAGATGCATACGCCTTTTTTATTCCGGTTTTGCGCCACGTCCTTTCGATTAACGGTTCTGGTGTATACCCAGACGATTTCCCCTGACGAGAAGAACGGCCCCTTCGTACACAGCTTATCCCGTATCATTTCGTTCAGAATAAACTTGTTCCTGTCATGGAAGTACTTGTCAAGGTATTCTTCAAGAGTCTTCCAATCTTTTTTTTGGAGATAACGCTTATTAAAAAGTTCCCCGCTCGGATGAATCCACAGTTTCTCGTTAAGTCTGATGGTATCTCTGCGTCCCGAGGAGAGATAATCCTCATATCTGAAGCGTATTTCGCCGTTTTCATCAACACAGGAGTACCGTCCGTAAGCAGCTTCCGGATGATTTTTGATCCCTTCAATAATTGTTTTGATCTTCCCCGGCAGAATCGTGTCACTTGTTCTCAATAGAAAGACATATTCACTTCGACAGTTTTGAAAGCCCTCGATAATATTCCGGTCATGACCGTAATTCACCGGATTCCGATAATATCGGATTCGCTCGTCCCTATATTCCCTGACAAGCGCCTCAATGTCTTCTTCCGAACAGTCATCCTGCACCACGATTTCATAATCCGTCCCGTCATTGGCCAAGAGACTGTCTAAATTCCATTTCAGCGTTTCGCTTTGGTTGAACACCGTGATCAAAACGGACAGAACAGGACGATCAGAACCGGTTTGATTCATTTTATGTCTCCCTTCCAAAAGTTATAATCCAAAAGCTATGCGGTCTCACCAAGTTTTGAAGAAAACAGCACGTCTCTGATCAGTTTCCAATCTCCCGAAACAAAGAGCAGCAATGCATACAATCCTGTCATTATTCCCCCCTTGACAACAAAGGACAGATAAATGTTCTCAATCGACAGATGGATAAACACCGACGCACCGAACATCACTAATAGCATGCCGATCTCCGGGAACACCTCCCTGATAAATGAAAAGTAACTCTTTTCAAATCCGTATCGAAGCAGGATGAAATAGGCAATAAAAAACCGAAGGATGTATGCCACGGACACACAAAGTGCCAAGCCGTAAATATCTCCGCAGTGGAAAATACCGATCAATATAGCAACTATCGTTATAGAAGTATTGATCAATCCGTTAATAAACATCAGTTTTGTCTTTCCGAGGCTTTGAAATCCGGCGCTGATATACTGATTCAGCATCTGCGCGTAAAGCGAAAACGCGAGAAACTGAAAACACCGAATAGATTCCTGCCATTGATCCCCGAAAAGAATCAAAATAAGTTCGCGTCCCTCGAAAAAACAAAACGGGGCAATAAAAGCCGCCACTACCCCGAACAACCGGATAACCGGCATAAGTTTCCGATACAGTTTCTCAGTATCGCTTTGATAATCAGATAAAATCGGATGCAACACCGGAGATACAACTCCTGCCAGATTATTGATCGAGTATAGGGTAAGCGTGTATGCCTTATTGTAAAAACCAAGCTTTTCCTTACCGAATACCTTACCCGCTATCAGGTTATCAACGTTTCTTGAGAAGAAGTTCACCACATCAAAAAGTGTTTGAAAGACAGAAAAACGCAGCAAACTCCTAACCGGTTTAAAATCCGGCATCAATTTAAAGTGAACCTTGGTGACGGAAGCATTGATGACAAAGGTCAGAATTGTGGAAAAAACAGTCTGCCAGATAAGTGCATAGACATGAAATCCACCGATAGCTAGAATAATTGCCAAAACACCGGCCGTCAGGCGGGCAGTGATATTCCTGATCGCGGATAACAAAAACCTCTTCTGTCGCATCAAAATTGCTTCCGGGACAGCGTTCATGGAACTGAAAAGTACAGATATTCCAAGCTGCAGTCCCATATGAAAGTACACCGGACTATCATAAACAATTACCAATATGCGGGAAACTCCGATAAAAACAACTGCCAGAATTAATCCCAAGTATACGGTTACCGAGAAAATATGTGACAGGTCATCTTCCGAAAGATTTTTCTTCTGAATAACAGCCGAAATGAATCCGATATCAGCTATAACCATGAAGAAATTCACAAATACCACGATTACGGCATAGATTCCGTAATCCGTCGGCGAGAGTATTCTGGCCAGAATCCCGGCGCTTATTAAATGAATTACAATGATAAAGACCTTTGAACAGGCATTTATCATCGCGGCTTTTTTCAGATTCATCGGTATTTCCTCTATCCTGTTACAATGTTTTCCGTATCCTTCTCCAAAGTACTATGTAATTTCTTCGAAAATATTTTATATACTCCCAAACAGTGAAGATGATACCTTCAAATAAATTAATACTTCCTCTTTTGTAGCAATTGCGGACGTTCTGCAAAAAACCGAGGTGCATCCTTTTAATATCCTCGCTTAACCCGCTTTCTCCGAAAGTATTCTTTCCTTTGCCACAATCAACCAATTCTTCCGAGGTGTAATAGATTCGGCCTCTTAATCCTGCCAGTTTGCAAAACAGATCCCCGTCCTCACCGTATCTGCGACTTTCATCAAATCCGCCCGATTGGAGAAAATCGCTTTTCAGAACTAATATTGAGGAAGTATTCGGCCAATACTTAAATAATTCACTCCGAACCGTCATTTCATACAATTGATACCCTTTTTTATTCCGGATTTTTCTGCCGGGGTATCGGTTATGATCTTTCCATCCCGTTCCCAGCATTCGAATCTGCGGATAGTCCTCTATGATGCGGCATTGCATCTCAATCTTAGTCTCATTCCAAACATCATCTGAATCCAGAAATGCGATGTAATTCCCTTTGCTTCTCCGAACCCCTTCGTTACGTGCTTTCGATACACCGCCGTTTGGTTGAGAGAACAGAATCACTTCAAATGGCATGTCTTTATTCTCCTGTTTCCATGCCTCAACCCAGGCAGCCGTATCATCAACAGAACCGTCATCGACAATGATTACTTCCCTTATGTAATCAGTCCGCGTCTGATTCTTTACGCTGTCTAACACATCACAAATGGTATTGGCGGCATTATATGCCGGAATGACAATTGAAATTTCAATCTTTTGCATTTTTCACACCAATCCTCTTCCAGTCTATCGCAATACCGCCGGTTTCCTTACGCATGATACAGAACATTAAGAAGTATGCTGCGAACATGATCATTGTCATCTTTATGCCGTATAAAGACGCCCAGCTGCTGTAAAAAAGGTCGTCAATCACAATATAAACAGTGGTATGCGCTAAGTAACAATACATGACTTCAACGAAGCTGATTTTATCCCTTTCCGACCTTCTTTGAATCTTATAATACAGTACGCTGATGATCAGCCCCTGAAGCAAAGTAAGAATCACCACCCCGGCAATTCCGAAATCATGATAAAACCGGCGAAAAGAAGTATATGTGTTAGCCACCGGCTCATCGTCCAGGTTACGCCATTCGAGATATCTGGTAGTATTTTCCCCGATACCGAAACGTGAATACAGATTCGCGTGCAAAGCAACGAGTGTCTCTTCCCCGAATCGTTTCGGCGGATCTGTCGGCTCTTTCATGTACCAGTCAAGACACCTTACTCCACCAGAGACATATATTGCAGTATATTGCTTATATCCGGCGTGCCTGAGTGCCAGGTGCCTACCCACAACGAACAGCGAGCCAAAGAAAACTGGAATAAAAACTGCCAGCGCAATGACCGCAGTCTTAATCACTTTTTTGTTTAAAGTTCCTTTCCACCCGCATTTTACTTTCATGGAGACAAACCATGACATAATTCCTGAAAATGTCATTAAAAAGATTCCGCCGCGATTAGACAATGAGAGGAACTCCAATATACATACTATAACCGGGATCCAAAGAAGAATGTCCCTCTTTAACAGTTTCCTGTTCACGGCATTTCTAACGAAAACAAATATGGCAATGCTGGCAAATGCACCGGAAAACTCGGTCAGAAGCATCCAAATACGCCCCTTGGCATATTCACCTACCAGTTTTCCCAGTATTTCCATTGTCCTTCGATTATTAATTGCAATGGCGAGTGTATAATCCGAAGAACCTTCCTCCAGTCTGATCAGCCATATCCAGGTCCCGGCCAACGCTGCCAGCGCAACGACAGACATAATGACAACCTTTACATAGCCAATCTCAATTCTTTTCGTTTCTCGCTCATTGGCTTCGTCAGACATATCCTCACTTTGTTCAGTTTTTTCTCTGACTTTGCCGGCTTTAGAGGAAATCTTCTTTGCGAGATAGCAACCGAGGGCAAAACAAAGAGACCCGGCCAAATAAACGGCCGTCGCCTGAGCCCCGTACTCACCCACCTTCCACTCTTCATAGCATAAAAACATGATCGCTATGGCAAAAACGGAATAAAGAAGGAACAAATTCACCGGACTAAGGAAATCACGGTCAATGAATTTAAGTGACAGGAAAAGCAGCAATACTATTCCCACAAGCAACAGATATATCATAATTCGTTTTCACATCTTTCCTGCGTCACAAATGCCTCGCAACATAGCTTTAGCATTTTTTTTCTTGTTGGGTTCCACAAGAAGCGTAAGAGCGATAAATCCCAAAACAACTCTTGCCTCATGCAGTCTGCTCACCGATTTCCGGTGCTTCTTTCCGTAGTAAATGACGTTCCTAATGATATAGTACTTTCGCATCGGTGAATGGTTCATCGAAATGTGCTTCATACCGAAGACCCTGACGACCTTTCTGTTTCCGAGCTCATGAAGAAGTCCATCGTACTTCAGACGGATGATCGCATATCCGCACTCTCTGAGCGTGGTACAAAGGTCAAAATCGACATAGTCGATGAACATTTTCTCATCATAACCGCCGGCCTCTTTCCATGCCTCAACTCTCGTGAAACAGCCGGACGTAATGCACTGTTTGACAACCGTGTACCGGCTTCCTCCGGCGGCCTTCCCCGACCCGTCGACCAGACCGTCAACGTTTCTGTCCCTGATCAGGCAGGACATCATACCGATCTTCGAAAAGCAGGTGTACTGTAAATACCGCTCAACCAATCCGCCGGCGGCGACGGAATCCTGATCAAGAGTCAAAACCCATTCCGCATGGTTTTGTTCTGCAAATTCCATAATCTGATTCAGTGCTTTGGCAACCCCGCGGTTCTTCCGGTTCCGAAGCAGTGTAATCCTGTTGTCTGCCTCCGTGATAAGAGCGATTTCACCGATATTTCCGGAATGATTATCCACAATAACAACACGGTCAACCTGCGGAAGTATTGCATCAAGATTCAGCGTAAGCCTCGAAATATCCGGGTTATAGGTTATGATTCCGGCGTAAACCGGCCTGTTGATTGCATTCTCACTCATTCGTGCGCTCTCCCGCAATTTTTCGTCTTAACCTCGTAAATACTTCCTTTAACACCTCATTACGCGTAAGTATAAGCATCATCAAATATATCAAAGCAGCCCCGATAACAAGAACCAGTGTCCAGACCACCGTGCGCGGCAGAAGCCTGTTACCGAAAAGAACAACGGCAGCCATGACAGCACCGGACAACAAAACACTTACAAGATACGAAATCCCGAAATGTATATTCAACTGCTTTCGCGAATAGAATATCAGCATAAACGTGACGATCAACTCCGCGCTGACAGACGCTACGGCAGCGCCGTACTGCTTATACCCCGGGATCAGCATCAGGTTAAGGCATACATTTGACACGGCTCCGAGAACTGTCGCGATCAGGATATGCTTCTCATCCCCTGCTGCCAGAAGGATGATGTGTCCGAAAAGGTATGCAGTGGAGAAAACAAATACCAGTATTCCGAGGATAACCGCTACCCCAACGGATTCCTCATACCGGCTTCCGAACAATAAAGGGATCAACCTGTCTGCAGTCGAAACCAAACCAATGACTGCCGGCACAACTATCAGGTAGATCAACTTCGAATACCGGTTCAGTAACCGGTTGCTGTTCTCGTAATCACGGTTTTTAATGTACCAGCTGATCTTCGGATAAATCGGTGCAGCAATGGAAATGATCAAAAGATACGTTGCCCGGACTATCTTCGCCGAATTGGTATAATATGCAACGGTTTCCGACCCGTGACAATACTCGAGCATAACTGTATCCAACATCATATATACTTCCGCCGCAATAACCGAAGCCAACAGCAAAAGAATCGGTCTGATATGCTGTTTCAGGTTAATCTTTCGTAGCTTCAGTCCGACATACTTCCGAACAAGCAACACATTATATACGTTATTGGCCGCAACGCCGATACTCAGAATGAGAGCATATTTGAGATAGTCTCCAGGCACCCGTACAAATACCACAATCAGGAGGAAAGAGACGATCCGTACGATGGTCCCTCTCATGGAAATGATCTTATATTCTTCCATTCCCTGGTAGAACCAATCGATTCCGAACGCATTCAGGATCAGAGTGATTCCGGTAATGTTGAAAAGTTTCCGTCTTCCCGAAAAATGAGGCAAAGTATTTACAAAAACATAGTAAGCCGCGATGCAAACAACAGTCGAAATCAGGTTAATAAAGAACAATTCCTGAAAAGCTTTCGTTCTCGCCTCATGATCATCCGAAACATGTGCGATAGTCTTGACTCCGTAGTTCGGAAGCCCCAACGCCGCCACAAGGAGGAAATAATTTACGACTGTCTGTGCATAGGTAACATCGCCTACACCGCCCGGGAGCAATTTTCTCGCAACATATGCCGTTGCAACAATCGGGAACAGGGTATTAACGCACATATAAGCGGCATTAAACACCGAATTCAGTGCAACGGATTTACTTTTTCGGCCTTCGTTTACAGACATAATCTACTTCCCTTTGCCACGATTAAGTTTAAAACACCCGGAATAAAACCGCGAGTTTGAAAAGGATCGTATATTTGAGGAACGGCGCGGAATATGACGGACTGAATACCGCTTTCATCCAATACCGGAAACTGCATCTATAATTTCCGAGTACCTGTAACTGCTCCCGTTCTTCGGCTGTGAGATACCGGTCATAACCTCGGAGGATCTCCTGTGCCACCTTGCTGCGGAAATGAGGTTTGGATTTTAAAAAGGCAAGCCGTGTTTTCCATCTTCTGGTGAAACTGTTAGCGGCACCGACAACATTATCTCCATGCAGCCGATAAAGCATGTGAGGCGTTTCATCTCCGATAATACGGTTCCCGGTGACAAGACAAACCTTATATATCCACATATCATGCATATCTATTGTTTTGGGATCATACTCACGGAGCCTGTCTAAAAGGAACCGGTTGAAAACCATCGTGCATCCCTTAGCGTAGTTAAACATAAACGCATCGGGCATTCCCAAAACCACAAAATCACATTTTTCTTTCTTTTTAACAAGCTTAAGGTTCTCGTCAGCAAGCGCTGTTTTGCAAAAATACAAAGCACTATTCGAACTGTCCATTGGTTCAAGCCGTTTAATCGCCACCGACAGTTTCTCGGGAAACCAGTAATCATCCTGATCACACAAGGCATAGTAGTCGCATTCCGGAGCCCGCGAGATCAGATTCAGGAAACTCCTCGCGGACCCGATGTTTTTGCCTGAATACCAATCCAGCACTCCGTTTTGCTTATAACTCTCCAGTATTTTTGTCGTTGCGTCTGACGAACCGTCATCACGGACCAGGATTGTCAGATTGACATCCGTTTGGCTAACCAGAGAATCGATTTGTTTACGCAAGTATTTCCCGCCGTTATAGGTTGACATCAAAACACAGACATTACTCATCAGTTTTTCCCTTATCAAATACTACCGTTCTGCCCGAACCGGATTTGTCAAAAAATCCTGATATGCAAGACGGATCCCGTCTTCCAGTTCAGTCTTATAATGCCATCCCAGGGAGACTGCCTTTGATATATCCAGCAGTTTTCTAGGTGTCCCGTTTGGTTTGGAGGTATCCCATTCGATTTTCCCTTTATAGCCGACAACCTTTGCAACCAGTTCCGTCAGTTCTTTAATCGTCAATTCCTTGCCAGTCCCGGCGTTCACAGTCTCGTTACCGCTATAATGATTTAAAAGAAACACACACAGGTTTGCCAGATCATCCACATACAAAAACTCTCTCAACGGTGAACCGTCACCCCAACAGACAACGCTTTCCGCATTGGCCGTCTTAGCCTCATAAAAACGACGGATAAGTGCCGGAAGGACGTGACTGTTCGTTGGATGATAATTATCGTTCGGGCCATACAGATTGGTTGGCATGACAGAGATATAATCCGTTCCGTACTGCCGATTCAGAAACTCACAATATTTTAAACCGCTGATTTTGGCCAGTGCATAAGCTTCATTTGTTTTCTCGAGTTCCCCGGTCAACAAGCAGGATTCCTTCATCGGTTGAGGAGACATTCGTGGGTATATGCATGATGAACCCAGAAACAACAGCCTTTTACATCCGCTTTCCCAGGCGCTGTGGATCACATTCATCTCAAGCATCATATTGTCATACAGAAAATCGGCAAGTGCTGAGCGGTTTGCCTCGATTCCGCCCACCTTGGCGGCCGCCAGAACCACCACCTCTGGTTTTTCCGCCCTGAAAAATGCCTCGACGTCTTCCTGGCGTAATAAGTCCAATTCTTTATGCGTTCTCGTAATGATGTTCCGATAACCCTGCCCGGTCAGCTCTCTGACTATTGCGGAGCCAACCATTCCCTTGTGTCCGGCGACATATATTTTCGCATCTTTTTCAATCATCTCAGATTCCTCCGGAACAGCAGCCACTTACTTTACAACACCTTTTTCAAGAAACTCAGCCAGATTGGTTCCGGCATGCTCCTCTGCTCTCTCCAAAGCCACCTTCTTCATGTCATGCGACACCATCAGGCGAACCAGTTCATCAAACGATGTTTTCCGTGGATTCCACCCCAGTTTCTCCTTGGCCTTTCGAGGATCTCCACACAGATTCACAACATCCGTCGGCCTGTAAAAATCCGGTGATACCTTCACGATAGTGCGCCTGGTATTCCGATCTGTACCCTTTTCATTCGGTCCTTCTCCGCTCCATTCCAATTCTATCCCTGCATAATGGAAAGCTAAAGTGGCGAACTCCCGAACACTGTGCTGCTCCCCGGTGGCAATCACATAATCATCCGGAGTGTCCTGCTGAAGCATCCTCCACATGCATTCAACATAGTCTTTTGCATAACCCCAGTCACGCAGGGAATCCAGATTCCCCAGGTACAGAACATCCTGCTTTCCCTGGGCAATTCTTGCCGCTGCAAGTGTTATCTTCCTGGTGACAAATGTTTCACCCCGACGTTCGGACTCATGATTAAATAATATTCCGGAACAACAGAACATTTGATATGCTTCCCGGTACTCTTTTGTAATCCAATAACCGTACTGTTTTGCGACGGCATATGGTGAATACGGATAAAACGGGGTTTCTTCACTTTGCGGAACTTCCTTCACTCTTCCATACAGTTCTGATGTGGATGCCTGGTATATCCGGCACTTTTGAGCAAGTCCGCAGATCCGGACCGCTTCCAGTATGCGAAGGACACCTGTTGCGTCCACATCTGCCGTAAATTCAGGTACATCAAAGGAAACCTGAACATGGCTCTGCGCGGCAAGATTGTAAATCTCGTCCGGCTGTATAAGGGCTATAATCTTCACTATACTCATTGAATCGGACATATCCCCATAATGAAGGTGAAAGTAAGGATTTCCTTCCAAATGTGCAATTCTTTCCCGATAATCCACAGAGCTCCGGCGGATCATCCCATGAACATCATAGCCTTTCTGAATGAGCAGTTCGGCCAAAAAAGAACCATCCTGTCCGGTCACTCCGGTAATTAATGCTGTCTTTTGAACCATATTAACCCCTTGCCATTAAACATTCTTTTATCATGCCAAAATAAACTTGGCGACTTCCATATAGACGCAATAGAAAAAATAGAATCGGCTGAATCCATTTCTCCTATACGTTACGTACTTCATCTTTATCCTGCTGAACAAATCTCGAAAAGACCTTCGGGTGCTCATTCCTCCCAAGGTATAATTGGCCAGCACCTTTGGATTGGCAACAATCTTCTTTCCACCGTTATGAGCGCGTAAAACCATATCGAAATCAGCATCCAGCAGTTTGATGGCATAAGGATATTCCATCTCACATTCTTTCGTCCCGAACATCGTCGGATGACAAAAATGGCTTGTCGTCCACAGCTTTCCTATTTTGGCTTTCTTTATAAATGCTCCCTTGCGGCGGTGTATTCTTAAGTCTGCCCATGCCAGATCGAATGGTTCTTTTCGATAAAACGCAACCATTGATTCAACCGCATCTGCTTCATACCAGTCATTCGCATTGATATTCCCGATCAGTTTTCCTTCGGCCAGGTTGATCCCTTTGTTCAGTGCGTCATACATTCCCTTATCCGGTTCCGACACGATACGCATTTTTTTACCGTAAGGCACTTTGTCCAGATAAGACTCCGCAACACTTACCGTGTTGTCCGAACTGTTCCCGTCAATAATAAGGTATTCTATCGGTGAATATGTCTGATTTAATACAGACTCTATCGTTTTGGCGATGGTATCTCCGGAATTATATGCGACCGTGATCACCGTGACCAACATATCATTATCCATAACAATCAGGCCTTCTGTTTTCAACGTAATTCTTTAATTTTGTGGTCTGTTTCTTATCTACCACAAGGATTCCCTCCGATGTTGCAACAATAACCATATTTTTTGCTCCCAACGCAACTAACGGAACAGGTAACTCATTTATGATATGCGTATTCTCGCAATCCATAGCCGAAATGTCTCTACCCATGTTTTCACACATTACTTCCGTAAAAGCATTCCAGTTTCCGATATCTTTCCATGTACCTTTATATCTTATTACCTGTACTTCACTCTCTTTTTCAACAACTGCAAAATCAAAAGATATTTTAGGAAATCTCTCATAGTTCTCAAGGAGGCCCTGATACTCATCAGTCCCTAATACTTCTCTTGCAATTCTAAGAACATATCCGATCTTGAAAGCAAATACACCGGAATTCCACAACGCTCCCTGATCAATATAAGTTTGCGCCGAAGACTGCCCAGGCTTTTCCTTAAATGCCATAACCTTGGAAGTGCTATCAAAGGATTGTGGAATGATATAGCCGTATTCTTCACTTGGGCCATCAGGCTCAATTCCGATCAAATACAGATTTGCCTTTTCAGTCTGAGCAAGAAGACTAAGCTGCTCTAATGCAGAGAAAAACGGATACTCCACCATCGCATCCACAGGGCAGACAACAACCGCTTCGTCTTCCGAAATCCCCTTGACATCATGCAGGTATGCCACTGAAAGCGCTATAGCGGGAAACGTATCTCTCCTGCAGGGCTCAACAGAAACCCCGACTTCCTCTCCCAATTGCTCCCTGATGGACTCTAATTGGCTCTCTGATGTCGCTATCGTTACCATTGAACGTGAATCCACTTCCCGGATCATTCGATACATTCTCTGGATCATGGATTCATAAGTATCATCATTCTTTTTAAACACCTTAAGAAACTGTTTTTCTCTGTTCTCTCTGGATAGAGGCCATAACCTTTTCCCTGATCCGCCGGAAAGAAACACGATATTCATAAACAACCTCTCTGCTACTGATACCGATTTTTTTTCGAACTCGTATCTTTTTTAAACACAACCGTTAAAGACCTCAAAAAGCATCTGAAATCCATAACCAATCCTATTTTTCGGACATACTCGCCATCAAATTCAGCCTTTTTTTCGCTCGTCAGATTGTCCCTTCCATTAATCTGCGCCCATCCGGTAAGCCCCGGTTTGACGTTATTTGCATTCCAACGGTCGCGTTCCACAATAAGCATGTCCTCATTCCAGATAACCGGACGCGGTCCGACGACAGACATGTTACCGACGAAGATATCCCAAATCTGCGGAAGCTCATCCAGACTGTGCTCACGAATAAACCGGCCTGCTTTGGTAAGATATTGCTCCGAGGCTTCAAGGCAATGCGTCGCCACATCATGCGGGGCATTCATTTTCATTGTACGGAATTTATGGATTTTAAAATACCTCTTATCCTGACCGACTCTCTTTTGTTTAAAGAACACCGGTCCGGGATTATCTATAAAAATCCAGACAATCAGAATTAAGTAGACGGGACTTAATATTATAAGCCCGAAGAAACTGAAAAGAATATCCAAAAACCTCTTCACTACGGCCTCATAAAAACCCGCCTTATGTGATGTTTCACCTACTGCAACAAGATGCCCGTGCAGACCATCCGCATTTATCGGATCCGATTCGTCTTCAACAAAACTGACCTTCTTTCCCTGCATGGGATTTTGCTCATGCGGTTCGCTTTTGTATATATAATCCGGCCTCTTGATAAAAGCCAATATTGTCATGATAAAAGCACTCAAACCGAGTGCCCACAGAAGCAACATAAAACGACTTGATCCTTTCCGAAACAATCATATAATCATAAACAACCCATCTTTGAATTATACTATATGGTCTTCCTTATGTCAAATATCGAGAAGTCCACATTTATTCCATATTCTCCCAATCCCAATCTAATCTTTCTATATCATCTTCTGTAAGTTCGTCTCCAATCTGAACTTCAATAATATGCAGTTCGGTGTCTGCTTCAATAGCATGCTTCATTCCCGGGCGAATATAAGCTATATCACCTCGTCCTACTGATTTTATAACACCATCAATAATTAACCTGCCTGTCCCATCAACAAATGTCCATGTTTCAGTCCTATGTTTATGGCGTTGATAAGAAATATGCCTGCCGGGTGTAATAATGAGATGTTTCGTTAAAAAGTTGGGTCCACCCTTTTGAATTCGATAATCTAAAACCTGGTATTTCCCCCATTCCCTTTCTTCATACATGGGGCGTTGATCAGCAACGTTATTCACTCCTATTGTCACTCCTGTTCTTCTGTATCTCCACATGAGCACCACTCATGCATATGGTAGTATACCAAATATACTAAATCTTGTCTATATTCTAATAATCAAGCCGGTCCTGTGCCAGTCCTTTTTTTCAGTTATACAATTTTCATCTTATTGAACGGTATTAAACTCGTTTCATTTTAAATAATTCATTTGTAAAAAAAGAATTATTATCTTCTGCATTAAAAGAGCTGTTCCATTTTTTAAACGCACCTAGCCGAAGTGTATCATATGATTCAGCTGACATTTTTGCTATTCTAACAATAGCTTCTGAAAACTCCTTTGAAGTCGAAGTGGCAGGAAGAAGAATTCCTGTCGTTTCATCAACTATTTCCCTAACACCACCAATATCATTACCAATAATAGGTATACTATTTGACAATGCCTCCATCATACTAACAGGAACACCTTCTGATGAAGAGGTATTAATAAAAATATGAAACATATTATTCTCTAAAAACTCTAAAACATTTTCATGAGATATATTTCCAACGAAATCAAAAGTAATATTGTCTTTTGTTGATAATGATTTATTTGCAAGCGATTTGATATTATCAAATTCAGGCCCATCTCCAATGTGTGTCCAATGAACATGAATATCTTTATCTAATAATGATAATGCATCAATAATCATATCCAACCTTTTTAAAGGAATAACATCTGATATACTAACTATCCTTATAATGTTATCAATAGGATACTTTGTATATGTTTTATTTTTTGACTTAGCTCCAAGATACGACAAAATATGATTTGTATTACCCTTTGTTGCGTACTTTCTTTTATAATAATTTAAACCTTGTTGACTTATAAAAAAAACAGTGCTTATACGCCTGTCAACCACTTTCTTAAATGGCTGATGTAATGACTTTCTACGTTCTTCATATAAATCGTATCCATGAACACGAGTACAGATTGGAGTGTTCTTTTCACATATAATACTAGCAAGAACCTCGGCGTCACTCCAAAAGGAGTATATAACATCTGGGCGTCCTTCCTTATTGATTATTTCTTCTATTCTTTTACTGTAATTACATGCCCTGAGAAAGAAATGAAGCACTTCGTCCAAGCAGGAAAGATTTCTTTTATCAGATTTTATATCTTTTATTTCTTCTACTAAATATCCTAGATTTTTTAAAAAATATTTTGAAAAAACAGTACTTATAAGCCTCCTGATTTTTCTATACGGAATTAAATAATATACTTCACAGTTATTTGGAGTATTTATTTCTTTTCCGTTTGAAGCCGATGTACAAAAAACAATAACTTTATCAAATTTCTCACACAAAGAGTCTATTTCCGTTGAAACAAATGCAGTATCACCACAATCTTTTGGATACTCATGTGTGAACATTAACAGTTGCTTGCCCATACTTCCACCTTTATTAAATTTCTATCCTTAACAAACACAATCTTCATGTAAAATTATCATACATTATACCACTATGTCAACCTTTTACTGGTCATGATAGGGAACAGGAGACGGTTCTCTGTTCCCTATTTCTGCATCGGTTAGATTTATTACTTTAATAATAAATGCCGGTCTTTGATATGTACCCTCTTTACTGGACAAACCAGTAAGGAGGGTTTTTTATGCGCTACAATTATGATTACAAAAGGAAAGCAGTGGAATTGTATCGCCAAGGTTTTTGGCCTGATACACCTGACGGTATTA
>JAEEGL016138015.1_pt1 | contig 29811 bp, 32 predicted proteins | sample 9134231 | NCBI WGS metagenome assembly JAEEGL01 (sample SAMN16246548, study PRJNA631951) | gut metagenome | biome: gut microbiome; feature: rumen; material: fiber-attached | host: Bos | place: Iran: Karaj | collected 2018-10
ACTTCCTTTCGGAATGCAAGGCCGGGAAGGATGCCCTCCGCCCCCCGTTTTTTCAAGCCCCAAATTTCCCCTCGCAATTTCATTGACGCCCCGCCCTCTTTCCGTCAATATCCCTCCCGTCGTTCCATCCATGCGGGTGTAGCATAGTGGCTAATGCTCCAGCCTTCCAAGCTGGATTTGGCGGGCGGCAAATATCACTCTGCAAAGCGTAAAAACCTCCGAAAATCGGAGGTATTCTTTTTGGTGTGATGCCGCATTGGGTGGTGGCGGTTTTTGGCCGTGCGTAGGTTTTCGCGGGTTTTCGCAGGTTGTCGCATGGGTATTCTCGGCACATTCTCGGCACACCCCCGTCCAGGCGTCTATTGATCGGACTCGATGGCCTTGAGAATGATTTTCCAGGCCTCTGCGCAGCGCTCCGGGGGAAGGGACTTTTCAACCATGCGGATGTAATCGTCGGGCGACAGTTCCAAAATGCGGTTCTTGAACCTCGTGCTTCCGTTTTTCACGTCGCCCATGGCGTGTTCGATTACGCTTCCAATGGTCCGCCCATGCTTGATCATGCCGACAAGAGAATCGTCGATGGTTCCATCGCCCTTTACGATGTTCACGAACAACGCCGCGTATCGGTAGCACAAGAAGCTCCAGTTGTGTTTTGCCCATGTGGCGACCATGCTCCGAATCATGTCGTCCGGGAGTTCGAGGTGCTCGGCCCGCGAATTGATGAATATTGCCATGAAACGTATTTGCTCTTCCGGCATCTTCTGGAAAAGGTTGCGCAGCTGGGCATAGTAGTAGGTGGAATCGCGCGCAACTATTTGCAGGGCCCAGGTGGGCGAGAGAAATTCAAAACGGCTACTCACGGGGCTCCCCCGCATGGCCGGTCGGGCCTTGATAGGTTTTCGATGATTCTTTGTTGAGACTCGATGATGCTCAACAGGCGGGAGGTTTCGGCGGTGGAAGAGGATGCGGAGGATGCCACTTTTGCGCCGGGGGAGGCCGCGGCAACGGCGGCGCTGCCGGACGCATGGACCGAAATTCCGGTGGCTGGCGTGTCGTCCAACCCGAGGAGCCAGTCGGATTTCACTCCCAATGATATGCAGAGCGCGCGAAAGGTGCTCAAGGTAGGGATGTGCGGATCCTTGTCGGAACAATACATCGACAGGTTGGATTGACCAATACCCAGCGCATTGGCGAGTTCTTTCTGTTTTCTTCCTTTTAGTGCGTCTTTCAGTCTGGACGAAAAAACTTTCACCCATTGTGATTTTTTTTCTTGCATACTTCACCACCAGTGATATATTGCGCCCAGAGTGAACGCAACGGGTTCAAGGGTACCGCGAATCCGGCGGAATGACAAGGAAAGAGCGAATGGACACACAAAACACGCGAAACGGGACAGCCGGGACGGACGGGACAACCGGGACGAAAACACGGCTGTTGACGCGGACGGTTTTTTCCAGGGCACAGCTGAAGGAGCTTGCGGAAGAGGTTGGGTGCGGGGAATGGCATTTGCGGGCGGTCCTGAACGGGCGGCGCAGGCCGGGGCCGGAGCTGGCCGCGAAACTCAAGGAGCGGGGAATCAAGACGCGCAAGCTGCGTTGCCCCCGCGATCAATGGACCTGAAAGGCCGACCAGGGCGGAGGAGAGAGACGATGACCCCGTTGGTGGCAAAATGGATGGTCGGGGCGCTGCTTGGCGTTCTGGCGCTGGCGTGCATTCTCGCGGGGCTGGATTCATGAGCGTGGCGGAACACGACAAGGGGCTGGTGGCGTCGATGTTCGCCATCGCGTCGCAACTTCACAACGAGCGGATGCGGGCGGCGGTGCTGGCTGCTCTGCGCGGGGAGGAGGCGAGGATGGAGGCGGCTCCGCTCCGCCAGGAGGTTCTCACGGGCCGGGAGGCAGCCGAAATGCTCGGCAAGTCGAGGCGGACGGTGCAGATTCTGGCAAAGAAGGGGGTTATCGCCAAGGTGAAGGTGCCGAAGGGCAAGGTTGCTTTCGGGTACACGCGCGCCAGCATCGAGGCTTTGGTGAGGGGCGCCACGGCATGAGGCGGGGGGTGAACAGTTTTTCCGCGGTCCTGCCGGTTCCCCAGGCGGAGAGGACATGCCGCCGGGGTTTCTTGGACCATCCTGATACAGATACCCCCTCTTCCACACCGAAGGCGGAGCGGGAGTTATCCGGCAGGGCCGCGGCTTTTTCGGGGAATGCGGGATGCGCGGGCTTGTTGGTTTGTTTCTTCCCTCGCGCTTCGGCGCATTCCCCCTCGATTTTCCGCGGACGGCGCTCCGGGCTCTCCGCGGGGGCTGCCGCTCCGCACGCCAAACCGCCCCCCCCGTCATTCATTACCGGACGCCGCCCGCCTTTGCTTTTGCCGGTGGCCGCGCAGGAGGGGCCGAGCTCCTTCCCCCCTCCCCGCGGATCCACCGGCCCGAACAACAAAAACAACAAACCAAGAGGAAAGAGAAGCCATGACAGACACGACCATCAACGAAACCACTCCCGCCCAGATCGGGCCGGAAGTTGCGAAAGCGGAAACGCCCGCGGCGGACGCGCCGGAGCGCGAGCAGCCGAAAAACGAGCAGGCGGAACTCATGAAGGCGATGCTCCGAAGTGCGATGGAAGGCACCGGCGGCGAGGAAAAGACGCGCGAGCAGAAGGTCGAAGAGCTTGCCGAAGGCGCGAAGCTGCTCGTCGAAATCATCCGCAGCCACTACCACAAGAGCATCGAGGCCGGAGCGAAGAGTGCCGGGGTCGAGCTTCCCGCCATGATGAGGATTGGCCTCATTGTCGAAGAGGCGGCCTGCGCGAAGGCGGAGCAGCTTGCGAATTCCATCCTTGAGAAGGCGGAGGGGTGAGCCCATGAAGCGGAAAATCCGGAACTGGGTGATGGGGGCGCTCTGGCGCCTCGGGCTGGTGGAGCTTCCCTGGTGGGACGACGTGCGCATCGTAGCCTACGAGGATGAGAAGCGGGTTCCGACGGTGAGCGGCGAAGCCCTGCGGGCGGCGCTCTCGGCGCGGCTGAACAGCGCGGCGTGAGAGGAGGGGCGTCATGAGGCTGAAATACGAGAAGGGCGAAGAAGTCGTCGAGAAGGCGAAGAAACACGCCTGCGACATCATCGAGGAGATGATCCGGCAAGCCATCAAGGATTTCAACGACGCCGGGAGCGATTCGTTCAAGCTGGTGGTCACGATTGAATGCGAGAAGGAGCCGGACGACCGGCTGACCGTTTCCGCAAAGGGCGCTTCTTCGGTGGAGCTCAAGCGGAAGGACAGCACGGAGCCTGAATCCATCTACCTGCAACCGACGCTGTTCGACGTTGCGGCGCGCAACGGCGTGAAGAGCGTGACGATCTCGGTCAACGACGGGGAGAAGAAAGGGGGCAAGAAGTGAGCCTGCACTACGCGAACTACGACCCCGCGGACCGCGCGGGGTGGCTGGCGATGCGCAACGAGTTCCGCAAGCGCGGCGTAGGGGGGAGCGAAATCGCGAGCGTGGCCGGCATCCCCGGCGCGTTCGGGAGCGCGTACAGCGAATGGGCGGACCGGACGGGCAAGCTGCCGAAGAAGGAGCGGGAGAGCGCGTACCTGGAGGACGGGCGCGACATCGAGGCCATCGTGGCCAAGCGCTTCGAGACGGCGAGCGGGCTGAAAATCCGCCACCGCTACGCCATCATCACGAACGACGCCTGCCCGCACCTGTTCGCCGACGTGGACGGATTCGTGGACAACGAGGACATGGGCTGGGAAGGCAAGACCTACGACCCCCGCAGCGACAAGTTCCGCGACGGATGCCCCGCGACGTACGTCTCCCAGGTGCAGGTTTACATGGCGGTGACGGGCAAGCGGCGGTGGGTGCTGTCGGCCTGGAGCTACGGCCAGGGGACCAAGCACTTCTACTTCACCCTCGACGGCGCCGACGAGAAACCGGCATGGGCCGAAGAGCTCATCAAGATGAACCAGGCGGAAATCGACGCCGCGGAGGAGGTGGCGGCGCAGTTCATGCGCCAGGTGGAGAACGGAATCCCCCCGTTCCCGGACGGGAGCGAGGCGACAGGGGAAACCCTCAAGGAAATGTACCCGGAGGCGTCGCCCGGCACCACCAAGGACCTGGAAGCGTGGCGGTCGGACCTCGACGCCATCGAGGGCATCGACGCGCGCATCAAGGAGCTCGAACGGGAACGGGACAGCCACAAGCAGGCGATCATGGAGGCGATGGGTGACGCCGAAACGGCGACAGCCACCGGCTGGAAGATCTCCTACAAGAACACCGAGACGCGGCGGCTGGACGCCAAGAAGGCGCTCGAAACGGTCGGGGGCGTCATCCTCGAACCCTGCTACAAGACGACGCGCTCGCGGGTCCTGCGCATCACCAAGGCCAAGTAAAACCCATCGAAAACAAACCGACAACCCAGGAAAGGAACACACCATGGCAACGACAACGACAGCCCTCCAGGCGGCGGCGCAGCAGAAGAGCCCCGCGGCAACCCCGCAGCGGTCCCAGAACGGACTGCGCGGCGTCCTCAACAACCTCGCGCCCGCGATCCGCGCGGCGCTCCCGGCGGTGATGACGCCGGAGCGGTTCGTGCGGATTGCGCAGAGCGCACTCAGCGGAAGCCCGATGTTGCAGCAATGCACGCCGACGAGCTTCTGCGGCGCCCTGATGACCGCGGCGCAGCTGGGCCTCGAACCGAACACCCCGCTCGGGCAGGCCTATCTCATCCCGTTCAAGAACCACGGCGTCATGGAGTGCCAGTTCCAGCTCGGCTACAAGGGCCTCATCGCCCTCGCCTACCGCTCGGGACAGGTCGCCAGCATCCAGGCGGAAGTGGCGTGCGAGAACGACGACTTCGAGTACGAGATGGGGCTGGAACCCAAGCTCCACCACCGGCCCGCCAAGGCCAACCGCGGCGCGCCCTCCCACTACTATGCCGTCTGGAAGACGAAGGACGGCGCGGTCGGCTTCGCCGTCATGTCCGTCGAGGACATCAAGGCGCACGCCAAGAAGTTCTCCAAGGCGGTTGCGGGTGGCCGGACCAGCCCGTGGGACACCAACTTCGACGAAATGGCGAAGAAGACCGTCTTGAAGAAGGCGCTCAAGTACGCCCCGCTCGCCACGGACTTCCAGCGCGGAATCAGCAGCGATTCCACCATCCGCGACTACACCCACGGCATCGAGGCGCTCGACACGGTTTCCAAGGTGGCCGACGAGGGCCTCATCGAGGGCGAGGCGGTTGACGTGACGGCGACCGCCCTGCCTCCGGCGGAGAGCGAAGCCAGGGACGGCGCCGACGGAGAAGCGGCATGACATCGCCCTACACGTCGAAAGTGGAGGGGGCGCAAGCCCCCCCCCGCATGAATTCCTGCCCGTACTGCGGTATGGAGAAACAGGAGGAGCTCGGCGTCGTCAGGCGGGAAGTTGCCGTCATGAAAAGGACGCTCACGATCTTCAACGGAGCCTGCTCCTGCGGGGCCCAGGGGCCGGACGCCGGTAGCCTGGAAGAGGCCATCGAGAAGTGGAACAGCCGCGCGGCACCGAAAGACGCGAAACAGAAGGCGGGCGACTGCCAGCTCACAATCTGGAAGTTCCCGTTCCGCATCGCCGACGAGCAGGAGATCGACATGCCGGAGGGCGCGAAAATCCTCTCCGTCGGCACGCAGTACGAGCGGCCCTGCATTTGGGCGCTGGTCAACAGCGCGCGCAACCGGGACGAGCCGCGCACGATCCTGATGCGCGGGACCGGTCACCCCGCGAACGACACGGCGAACGCCAGGTTCATCGGCACCATCACCATGAGCTGCGGGCGGTTTACTTTCCACGTTTTCGAGAAGGGAGGCTCCAAGTGAGCAATGAAGCGAAATACAGCTTGACCCAGGAACAGTTGAACCGGCTGTCGGACGACGTACACAGCGCGCTGCAATACCACAACAGCGGGATCAACGACCTCATGCTTGCCCTCATCGGGCTCGCCGATGGCCGCGTGGAGGTCCCCGCGTTCGTCGCCACGGTCGGCGTGTTCGTGAACAGGTCGGAAAACCTGACTGCAATGTTGAACAACATCGGCGCTTGGACGTATGGGGCCAGGCGCAATGAGGACGCGGAGAACGGAGAGACGCACGCGCAGGTTGCCGTGGACGAGAATACCTCGGACGGATACCACACGTTCAAGGAGCTGTACCGCTACAGGAAGCTCTACAACGCGGGATTCTTCAACATGCTGGCCGCGCATACGGAAGTGCCGGTCGTGAAGTCGTGGCGGCACAACGACGGCAAGGAGTGCTTCGGCGGCAGTTGGTTCATCGTGGTTGCCAATTTGCCAACCGGGCAGGTTTCCAACCACTACGAGGCGAAGGACTGGCACCTTTTCAGTATTCCGGAAGTCGAGCGTGCACCCGAATGGGATGGGCACGACCCGAACGAGGCGGCTGACAGGATCGAGAAGTTTCTTATCGGGTACGAGTCCGTGTACGGGATGGTGATGAGGGACGACACACCATGACATACGGCGTTTACGCGAAAGACTTGAAGTCGGTTTCCCTGAGCGGCGTTTCCCTGGAAACCGCACGCCGCTACAAATACAGAGGGCATGTGGTGTGCACCGAAAAGCGCCGCACCGTCGGATTTCGACTGAAAATCGGAATCATGTGGCGGCATTGGGAAATCCGGTTCGCCCCCTTTTGGCAACAGATTTCTTTCGGTCCGCTGGATATTCGGTGGGAGACAGTCTCCTACATTTGGGCAGACGAGATTGTCGGGGATGAGGCCTGATGGGCATCTGTTCGACAACGCCGCGCATCCCGTGCCCCTTCTGCGGACACGAGGACATCTATGCCGGGACGATTCTGGTGGAGGTCGATGAACATGATGACATGGTTCTCGGAGAAGTCCGCTGCCAGGACTGCGAGGTATCGTTCCGCGAATACTGGGAGGACGGGCGCGGCGAGGACTACGACAGCATGAAGCTCGAAAAGCTGGTGGCCAAGTGGAACCGGCTGGATGGAGGCCGACCGTGAGCGGATTCAAGATGGAAGTTCTGATCATGGCGGCACTCTGTTCCGTCGTCACCCTTTTTGCGTACATGATTTTGTTCCACGGCGAGGCGCTCGCGGAATTCTTCGTGTGTGGCTTGATGTTCCTCTTGTTCGTCGCCTTCCTCCTTGTTCTCGTCGGATTTGCCGCGTGCGCCGTCTTCTCGGTTTCCCTCTCCATCTGGTGGGGCCTGGAATGGTGCTGGAAGAAGGTGCGGAGAAAAGGGGGCAGGGCGTGAAGCGAACCCAAAAGCCGACGCGGCGAACGCGCCAGCGGTGCCGCTGGTGGGACGAGGTGAGCGAGTATTGCTGCCAGCCGCAGACGTGCCCGAATGGCGGGAACTGCATCATGCACGTCAGCATCATTTGCCAGGGGCCGCATGGAGACTGCGGGTGGGAGGAGAAGAAGCGGAAAACTCACAGGACGACCAGGAGATACAGGTCGCGGAAACAGTGCCGCTGGTGGACGGAGGAGTATTGCGAGCTTTCAGTGGGCCCGTGCGATGGGGTTTTTGACGGATGCGGGTGGGAGGCGAAAGGGCCGCGGTGAGCGATGGACTGGGTGAAGTTCAGGCCGGTTGAGTGGTTTCGCGTGACGCATGGCATGTCCTCGGAGCAGCGAGGAAAATACATGGACACCATAGCCGACGCACTGTCGAACGGGAAGGCGGGCGTGGATCCGTGGGCGGACGCGATGCTCAAGGAAGCGCAAGAGCGCCGCACCAGGAGGCAGAACGCCGGTCGGCGCGGCGGCCTGAAAAAGGCGGAGAACCAGAAGGCGAAGGAGCGGCAGGCCGCCCAACCGGCCCCCGCGCCCATCAATCCGCCCGACAGGCGCCCGGAAGTTGCCGGCTCGCCCAAACCGCGGCCGGCCACGCCAGCGCCGACGACGGAGACACCGGCGGAGGAGGCAAGGCGGCTTGGTTTCGCCGCCTATGCCGGGATTGCCGCGGAGCTACGGGCGCTCGTGCCCGCCGGAATCCCGCTCGCCGCCGTGTACAGGACCGCGGAGGCCAAGGCGTTCAAGCCGGAGGAACTTTTGAGGTTCGCTAACCACCACGCCATGAACGGCTGGAGGACCAGTCGCGGGGGCGGCGTGAGCATCGGGACCAACAACATCGGGAACGTCCTGGCGAAGTGGGCGAGCTACAGGAAGGATTTTGAACGAGCAGACACAGGAGAAGGCAATGGAAGCAACACCAATCGGATTGACGGTCGCGGACGCGGTCCGCGGATTGCCGCCACAGAATATCGCGACGACCCCTTCAGTTGAGGAGGGAGGAGAGGTCAAGACGCCCCTTTCCGTGCTCTACGCGCGGCGGCTTGCGGCGGCGGGGTTCCCCCTCGACGACTGGGGCGAGGACGCGGGCTGGATCTGGACGGCGTGGAAGGCGATGGAGGACAACCCCGGACGGGGGCTCATCGTCGGCGGCAAGTTCGGCAGGGGCAAGACGACGCTCATCCACGCCATGATCAACTGGCCGCGCTGTTCGGCATACAAGGTTGTGCACACCAGCTCCCGCGCGGAAATGGAACTGCTGGATGGCAACGAGTGCCCGCAGGAACACCTCTTCATCGACGACATCCTCGCCGACAACGCGCAGATGGCGTTCGGCACGGCGCGGGATTTCGTCGCCGAATACCTGCGGTGGTGGATGGACAAGAAGTCGTGGTTCGGATGGAAGAACCGGCTGTTCCTCACCACCAACGGCACGCTCGACGACCTGAACGAGCGCTACGGCGTGCGCCTCGCATCCCGAATCATGGAGTGCTGCGAGCCGTTGACGCTCCGCGGCAGCAACCGGCGGCACATCACCGGCGGCAAGGAAGCCTGGAAGAGGTTCGGGACATGAGCGCGACGCCAACCCTCGTCCAGCTCCGCCGCAAGCCGCTTTCGATCAGGGTGGATTCCATCCCTCCCTCGCGGACGGCGCAGCAGAAAGGCGCCTTCATCTGCCACGGGCGCATCCGCTTCTACACCAAGAAGGCCGTGCGGCAGCAGGAGGAAACGCTGACCGGGCTCATCCTCTCCCGCCTCCCGGAGGGATGGGAACCCTTCGACTGCCCTGTGCGGGTTTCCATCAAACTCTGCTTTCCGTACCGCAAGTGCGAGAAGAAGGCCGTCATGGCCAGCCGTTCGGAAATCCCGAACGACCGGAGGCCCGACCTCGACAACCTTTGCAAGCAGTTGCTCGATTCGCTCCAGACCGCCCAGGCGTTCCGGGACGATGGGCAGATTGCCGCTCTCTCCGCCAGCAAGACATGGGGACCGGCGGGGTACTGGACGGTGACGGTGGAGCCGTTGGAGGAGTGGCCGGAGTTCGACATCGGCCTCAAGACCAGGAGCGTCCTGCAATCCATCGAGCGTCTCTCCGGCATCGCCGAAGAGATGGGGGACGGAAGCGGAACGGACACCGACGAATGGAAAAAGATGTTCTGGGCCCTCGAAGAATTGCACGGAGAAGTCGTCGGCATCCTCGGGGACCTGGAGGCGGCCAACAGGAAGGAGAAGGACGCCAAATGAGAAAACTGGAACGAAGCAAGTGCGCAATCTTGCCGCTGGTGCTCAAGAAGCGCTGGTTCGACATGATTGCCCTCGGCCAGAAGAAGGCGGAATACCGGGACTTCACCCCGTATTGGGAAACGCGGATCTGGAACTGGACGAAGAAGGCCGACCTCTCCGGGCTTCCGATGGTCATGGAGTTCCGGCTCGGCTACGCGGCGAGAGCCCAGCGCACGGCGTTCCTGCTGCTGGACAGGTATTACTGGGTGTGTGAGCGGTTCCGCTTCACGCATCCCGACTGGGGCGAGCCGAACGAGAAGCATTTCGTCCTGCCCCTGGGCGAGCGCGTTGAGGTGGTGGGATGAAGTGGATGTGGTTTGCCGTTTGGGTTTGCACGATGGCGCTCTACACCATCGAGGAGTTGCGCATCGCCGACGCGGAAAACCGCGCGGCGGCGGCGGAGGCATGGGCCGAGACCGTCGAGGCTGAGGCGGAGATGTGGTTGGAGAAGGCGGGAGCGGGGCGGTGAGCGTTTTCGACAAGCTGCTGGACGGACGGAGCCTCTACGACATTGCCATCGAGACAATCCGTTTCTTCGGGGAGGACGTGAGAAACCTTGTGGCGTTCTCCGGGGGGAAGGATTCGCAATGCGTGTACCAGCTTTGCAAGGAAGCCGGCATCGAGTGCGAGGCGCAGTACAGCGTCACGCGCTTCGAGCCGCCGGAGCTAATGGCGTTCATCCGCGAGGCGTACCCGGAGGTGAAGATGCGCCGCGCGTACAGGAGGACGCTGGTGGAGGACATCGAGGTCATGGGTCTCCCGACGCGGTGGCGGCGGTGGTGCTGCGATGCCAAGCACGCCAGGACGGAGGGGTTCGACATGGTGTTCATCGGAGTGCGCGGGGAAGAGAGCCCCCGGCGGAGGGAGACGTGGAGAACCTTCGGGCGGAAACAGGACGGGACGGTCTACTGCTGTCCGATCTTCGACTGGACGACGGCGGACGTGTGGGAGTTCCTGAATGCCCGCGGAATCCCCCATTGCAGGCTGTACGACGAGGGCTACACAAGAATCGGGTGCGTCATGTGCCCGCTTGCCGGAACCCGAAAGACGCGGATTGCGGAGGCGAAGCGCTATCCGCGCCACGTCGCCATGTTCCGCCAGGGTGCACAAAGGCACATCGAGCGCGCACGGGCGGCTGGGAAATTGTGTGGGTCGTTCTGCGACTCGGCCGACCCTGCCGGGGAAATGGTAGGGCGGTGGATTGCCACGGGGCAGGTCATGCAAAGCGTCGAGGAGTACGACGCCGCATTCCGCAGGAAGCCGGACGCCCCAGGGCAATGCGTGTTCGAGGGGAGCGGCTTTTCGGAGAGGGATGGTGAATCATGAAAAACAAAGTCGTATCGGCGTCACGAAAGGGATGCGGCATGGTTGTGGGTGATGATGAGTTCACGAAGAACCTCCGCGAATCCCTGTTCAAAAACACGGGCATGCCAAGGGGCTTCAAAAAGGGAGTGAAGTTCTTTACCCAGGGGGAAATGGAGGAGAGGGCGGCAAGGAATCTCACAGCCGAAGAATTTGCCATCTGGAAGGCCCAATGCCGACACGAGATTTAGAAACAGAAACCCACAAGGAGAAACCCCATGACAAGACCGATAGACCTGAAGCCGTGCCCTGTGCCAAAATGCGGAGGATACGCGGAGCGGGGGCATAGTGCCGCCGGCTACTTCGTGAAATGCGCGCATTGCGGACTGCGGACAGAATACTGGCAGCGCCAATGCGAGGCGACGGCGGACTGGCACCGCAAGTGCGCAGCCATCACGGCAAAGCCACCGAAGAGGCCGCAGAAGCGACCGCATCGGACTGGCGGAGCGCAACACCACGGCGGGAGGCGGTGATGGGATACCCGCACGACACAGCCTGGCGCAAGTGGCGCGACGACAATTTCCCGGAGGACGCCTTTTTCCAGGCTGGATGTGTTTTTCACGACGTTGCAATCGGGGGTGTTCCGCCGATACACTTCAAGCCGGAATGGGATGTTCGGATTCTCCCTCCGTGGGGTGGAGCCATGATGCGGTTCACGGTCGATTACAACAACCGACACGTATCGGTGTATTGCGACTACTACTCAAGGATTGGCGCGCCGAAGGAGCCGTACTGGGAGATGTACCCGAGGACATACGCCGACGGCTTCAGCGGTTCGCCGTATGAAGATGTCCGACGCTTTCCTCTCAACGACACGGAAGCACTCGTGCGGAACATCGACGCCGAGTTGAACGGGGAGGAATGCCATGAGTGACTTCATGAGAACCAACCTCGTGTTCCGCCTGCGGTGCGCGAAGTGCGGGCGGACGCTTCGCCTGACCTACGACCCGAAACGGAAAGACAGCCACCTTGATACCGGGGAATTGGACGACGATTGCATAACAGGGGCCGAGAAGGTGATGGCGGAGGCATACGTCCATCCGTGCGAAACCTGCTACGGGGACGCGCGCCGACCTCTCGACATGCTCAAGGCCGCCCTCGCGGCGGCGGAAAAGGAGAAAGAAGAGCCATGAGTGAACAACAGAAACAGGACGACGAAATGGTCGAGCTGAACTTCCGGGTTGAAGTGGACCGGAAGGATCCGCGCAAGGTCGTGATGGACTGCGGCGTGAAGCCGGTGGTCAAGATGAAGTTCGACACGGCGGAGGACGCCAAGCGCGCCGATCTCATGCTCTCGATGTTCGCCAAGGCGTTTTATCTGGTGTTCTGCGTTGGCAAGGGGGAGGCGACGGGAGAGCCGACCACTTGGGAACCGGGGACGCAGGAGCCTTCAACGCAAAATGGGGCGGACGCGGAAGGGGTTGACGGGAAGGGAGATGGCGCGGTCAACTCAACGAAAACTCAAGATTCCCGAGTTTTGAGTTTTGGGAATGCGGCGAGGATGCGGGAGGCGTTGGAAGAAATTTCCAGGTTGAGCATTGGAAATTTTACAGAGCCAATCGACGGGGATTCATCTGCCATTTATCAGAATGCGCGATGGGTGGATGGGAAATTTGTTGGAAAGGAAATCCCCGCTTGGTGGGGCGCAGAATGGGCGAACACTCTAAAGCGGGCAATCGAAATTGCACAAGCCGCGCTCGCCGCCAAGCCGCGCAACTGCGACGTGGGGACTATTGACGAGCAAATTGCAAGGCTGAACGCAATGTGCTCAAGCCATCTTGAGCCGGATTGTTCGGGTTGCCCTGTTTGCGGAACGAAATCGTGCGCCTTGGCGTTTGCGCAGATGCCATACACGGAGACGCAGAAGACGGGAGGGGACAAGTGAGTGTGAACCTTGGCGAACGCACTGAAATATCGGCATTGCAGATGGTCATGTTCGCGGAATCGGCCATTGAACGCCACCTTGCCGCGCTTGTGGAGACGGAAGAGGCAAACAAGGACAAGGTGTTTTTCCTGGAAGAGCCGCCGACCCCAATGGAAACGGCGAGGAATGCCGTTGTCGAATGGTTCGAGAATCGCGCGAAGAAAGAAGGCGAGGGATGACGTGCGGGTTTCCGATCAGAATACGGATGGCGAGCAGGATGCCGCCCGTAATCATGGACCCGTCGCCGGAGTTGCTTTTGGCGTGCCCGAACCGCCAGCTTCCGGGCGTTGTAGAGCTACGGGACCGGTACGACGTGTTGAAGCTCGTCGAAGAACTCAAAAAGGAGAAGGAGGACGCGGAGCGAGAGGCGAGGCGGCAGGAGGCGGCGTCGTTGGCCGTGCTGGAGGAGGCCGGTTTTATCATCAGCAGGCTTACGGACAGCAAGGTTGTGGACTTCAACTACCAGATGCGCATCTCCCGCGCGCGCCAAAGGGCGCTTGAAGAATTCGAGAACGACAGGATGAAGCCATGAGCAAACCAAGCAAGACAAAAACCGTGTACAGGGTTGAGAGCGCCGACGGCAAGCTCGGACTGTGGAGGGACGCCGACGGCACTTGGAATCCAAAGTTCCACCTCCTGAAGGATGGCAAATGCAGGAACATGCCGATGGAGGACTGCGCCATCTACAGGAAGGGCGGAAAACGGTGGTTCGCTTCGGCGCCGTCGAAAGAGCTTCTCAGGGCCTGGTTTTCGCTGTCCGATTTGCGCGACTTGGAAAAACACGGGTTCTGCATCTACGAGTTCGAGGTTTCGCAATGGTGCCGGGTATCGGATGCCGAAGTCATTTTCCCGCGGGACGCGGTTGCCGCCCGCCGCCAGCTTTCAATCGTGGCAATCTACCCCGAAAGCGACTTGATCCAATGGCCTGTGGCGAAGTACTGGGACAAGGCATGGAACCCGGTAATCGGTTGCAGGAAATGCAGCCCCGCTTGCAAGAATTGCTACGCGGAAGCCATGATGGAGCGGTTCGGGTATCTGGACGAAGACGGATTCCCGTCCTTCCGTCCGTGCGAGACGAAGCAGAAGCGCCCGCCCCGTTCCGGCGTGGTGTTCGTCGGCAACATGACCGACCTTTTCGGGGAGTGGCTTGACGAGGAGCCCTGGACCCCTCCCAACAAGCCGATTCCGAGCCCGGTTTCGACGTTCATTTCCGCGACGCTGGACGGAATGCGCCGCTGTTTCGCGGGGGCGACCGGGCCGACATACCTTTGGCTTACCAAGCGGGTCCAAAGGATGTGCAAGGCCCTGCACGAATGCCGGGTGGAAGTTGGCAGGGCATGGTGGAACCTAGACGATTTCATGCGAACCCCGCGCAGCATGGGGTGTTTCGACAACCAATACTGGGGTTTCACGGCGGAGAACCAGGAATGGTACGACCGCCGGAAATGGGATTGGCGCGGCGGTGCGCCGAGCTGGGCAAAGGGGTGGTTGTCGGCGGAACCACTGTTGGGTCCGATTGACCCCGGCCTGCGGTACATCGCCCCGGAGGACCAGCCGTTCGAGTGGGTTGTGGTGGGGTGCGAAAGCGGCCCGCACCGCCGCCCGTGCAAGCTGGAATGGGTGGAACGCATCGTTGACGAGTGCCTTTCCATCGGCGTCCCGGTGTTCGTCAAGCAGCTCGACTTGGACGGGAGCTGCGAGAGGGACATTTCCAAGTTTCCGAAACACCTGCGCATCCGGCAGGTGCCATGGGCGGAGAAGGGAGGCCCGGCGTGAGTTCCGAACATCCAACACCGTGGAGCTACGGGAAATTCGCCGAAGATTACGTCATCAAGGACGCGAACGGGCATCCCGTCGCAAGGCCGTCCGGCAAAACTCCGGAGGAGCGTCTTGAGAACGCCATGACGATTGTCCGCTCGGTCAACGCGGCGGCGGAGTATGCCCCGTCGGCAAGGAGCCGTGCGCTCCTCGACGCACTCCATTGCTGGATGGAGCGCCCGGACGGGACAGATTGCGCCTACGACCCCGACGACGCCGCGAGGCAGTTCATGACGCATTGGGAGCTCGGCGTGTGCGACGGCGACTGGAAGGAAGTGGACAACGAGACGATTGCAGGCGCGCTGAACGCCGTGGCGGCCATCCAGTTCGCCTGGGGGTATTGGACCAAGCAGAGAGGTGTGTCGTGAGCGTGCCATACAGAACCATAGAAGATGTCACGGCGGAGATGCGCCATCATGTACGCCCCATTAGGTATGGCGGAGACGAGGTCCAAAGTTGCGCGTGGCCGGCAACGGTGCTCATCTGGGCGGATGAAATAGACGCGGCTGCGAAGCTGGGGCATTTTCGTGGCGCCGCGAAATTGGTTGGCAACTCGGCAAAGCTGCGGGATGCCCTGGAATATGCCCTTTCGGGGAGGCCCGATTGGGTGGAGCGCGCCGTCGAGGCCCTATCCCAACCCGCCCGGAACTGCGACCTCCACGACAAAGACGACGCCCACGCGGAATGGGAGGCGAGCGGGACGCGGCGGGCGTTTTCGGACTGGCTTCTGTCGAGGGCCGGGGAGGAGAACGTGGAATGATGCGAATCGGGCTTTGCCAGGTTGACGGGAGCCTTCCAAACCTTGCGCTGATGCGGATTGCGGCTTGGCACAAGGCACGCGGCGATTCCGTCGAATGGTTTATGCCGCTCATGAGGTATGAGAAGGTGTACGCATCAAAGATTTTCACGTTCACGCCGGAGGACCCATACCTGCCGCCAAACGCCATCCGCGGCGGAACCGGCTACGACATAGCATCCCGCCTCCCCGACGAGATCGAAGCGTGCGAGCCGGATTATTCCATCTATCCGGACTTCTGCGAAGCCATCGGATTCCTGACGCGCGGGTGCGTAAACAACTGCCCGTGGTGCGTTGTCCCGCAAAAGGAAGGCGGAATCCGAGTTGTCGGCGACATCGAGCGCGTTGCACAAGGCCGGAAGCGGGTTCTGCTCTTCGACAACAACTTCCTCGCGGCCCCGCGCGAGTTCATCCTGGAACAGGTCGGGAAGATGCGCCGGTTGAGGATCCGCGTCGATCTCAATCAGGGCACCGACGCGCGACTGTACGACGAGGAGACGGCTGCCATCATGGCGGGCGTTCCGTGGATTCGTTATCCGCGGCTGGCGTGCGACACCGACGGAATGATTCCCCATGTCCTCCGCGCTGTACGGCTGTTGCGCAAGAACGGATGGAGGGGCGAGGTGTTCTGCTATGTTCTTGCCGTGGATGGCGAGATTCCGTCTGCGCTTCACCGCATCGCATCGCTCACGGCGGCGGACCCCGGAATCGTTCCGTTCGTGATGCCATACAGAGATTTCCGTTCCGCCACGAAGCCAAGCCGGGAGCTCATGAAGCTATCCAGATGGTGCAACCGGCAACACATCCGAAAAGCGTGCGCATTCACAGACTACAAAAGGAGTGCCTCATGAGCGACCCCCTCATCGACCCGTCCGTCCCGCTGATGGAACGGAGGTTGCGCTACCTCATTTCGCAGATGGGGCCGCACCTGCTGGAAGCGCTGTCGAGCTACGAGGCGGAATACGAAATGCACAAGGGGTATCCGCGCGGGTTCGAGCTGGAAAGGGAGATTGCCGACTGCAAGGCGTTGTTGGGCGAGGCGGTTTTCTGGGGAATCGACGTGGGCTGGACGCCCGAACAGGAAGACAAGGGAGCGACGGGGAATCAGGCCAAGAAAGGAACCGAGTGACAATGGACAAGAGCAGCATCGTGCGAATCGTCATCATCCGCAGGAAAGGCGTCTGGGAGTGGCGCGTCATGCTGGACGAGGGAGTCCTGGACGGAGGGCGCGAGGTCCGCAAGCGGTACGCGCTGGCGCGCGCCCGCCGCGCCAAGCGCAAGTGGCTTCTCGAAAACGGCGGGAGCCGCCGCATCCTGCTGTGTTCGGAGGAGGCGTCGCCGGAGGCCTAGCGCCCCGGCGCCGGGGTCCTGCGCAGGCCGCCCGGCTCCTCCGGGAAACCGTACATCCACTCCTGCCCCGCCGGTATGGCCCACGGGTCTTCGGCGGGGGCCGTCTGTTTGGGTGCTGGCTTGCGGCGGGGGGCGCCGATTGCGGAGCGGGAGAAGGAGAGGGCGCGGGCGGCTCGCTGTTCGGGGGTGAGGTCGTCGGCTGTCTTGGCGTCGTAGATGCCGCTGCCGATGTCGATGACGGGGGTGACGGGGATGCCGGTGGTCTGGCCGATGAGGTCGGCGGCGTGGCGGGAGACGGCCAGCCAGTCGCGCTTGTCGGCGCTCTTGCGGAAGTCGGAGTAGAGGCGCGGGACGTTGGAAAGGACGGACAACTGCGGAACGACATCGACGTTGCCGGTGCTTCCCCAGCCGGAGCCGCCCTTGACGGCGCCCTCGGCGAGGCCGACGATGGCGTCGCCCAGGGGCATGACGCCGGAGCACGGGGCCTCGACGATGGACATGAGGCCCTCCTGCAAGGCCTTGAGGGCGCCGGTCTTGGCCTTGTCCTTGTCGCCCTGTAGGAGGCCGAGGATGATCTGTGCAAGGGGGAGCATCCCCATGCCCATGAGACGGAAGGCCCACGCCGAGGTGACGACGCCAGCGATGGCGCGGGCGTGTTCGCGGCGGTTGCCGCGGCCTTCGAGAAAGGCCTTGGCGTGGGTGTAGAGGTTCCGGGTCATGGCTATCTGGGCCGTGTGGAACATGGTCATGTACTTGTACAACCCGCCCATCGTCTGGACCTGGGACATGTACTCCGGCAAAACCGACTGCTGCCCGGCGTTGACGGAATCGACGAAGCGCTCCAGGGCGGCAATCCGGGCGGCGTCGGGGTCCATGCCCTGGGCGAGGAGCTTGCGTTCCCACGCCTTGAACACGCCGTAGCAGCCCATGAGGGCGCCGGTGCGGTCGCCCCAGCGGGTCATGGCGCCGAGTTTGCGCTGGACCTTGAGGCGGAGGAGTTCGTACTTGTCCCCGGCCTTGTGGCGGTTGATGAGGGACAGGGCGTCGGAGGCGTTCAACCCACGCTCGCGCCACTCGGGGGAATTGCCGTCGAGGAAGGCGAGAAATGCGCGGCGCTCTTCGCCCGGAAGGGCGACGGTGGCCATGTCCTTGAACCATTCCCAAGTGCTGGCGCCCTCCGGGAGCATTCCGAGGGCCATGCCGGGGGAGGTAAGCTGCTTGAGGGCGACGCGGGGGTTGGTGGTGACGGCCACGGCGAAGTTGCGGGCGAGAAGGCTCATGCGGTCGTCGTCGCGGATGACCATGGATCCACCGCGGGCCTGTACGTCGAGCCATGCATTCAGGGCGCGGCGGGTGCGGTCGCCGACAACGAAGTCGAGGGCGGTCTGCATGTCGGCGTGGCGCATGACGCGCCCGACGGTGGAAATCCAGTCGTGGAGGTGGATGATGTGGTTGGCCTGGCGGTTGTGGGACTGCCAGGATTCTATGAGGTTGACGGTCTGGAAGTCGCGGGTGTTGGAAACGCGCTCCTTGAGGAACGAGCGGACCATGCTCATGAAGGAGCCGACACCGCCGCCGTCGGCGTCGCCCTGCTCGGTGAGGCCCCAATGGAGGCGGCGGAGGGGGGCGTAGGGGTGGACGCGCTTTAGCTGGGAGTTGTATTCCTTGGCCATGAGGGCGTCGAGGTCGTCGCCCTTCTTTTCCATGTCGGCGGAGATTTGGAGGGCGAGGCGATCGAGGCCGCGCTTTTGGAGGGCGGCGCGGATTTCGGCCATGGTTTCGGCGGCGTATCCGTGCTGGACGAGGGCTTCCATGAGGGAACAGTCGGCGCCCTTGGTGCGCTTGGGGGTGTTGGTGTAGGGCTGTCCGGCGGCGGCTTCGGCCTGTAGGCCGATGAGGTAGAAGTGCATCAGCTCGCCCAGCTTGAGGGTGCAGGGGCCGCCGGCCACCACAGCCGCTTCCGGCCTCTTGCCTTTGCCGCCGCGCCTGATGTGGACGGTGCGGACGGTGATTTCGTGCCGCCCGTGGTCGTCCACGGCCTCGTCGTTGAAGAGGGTTTCGCACTTCTCGGAGAAGTCGATGAGTTTGTGGATGTCGGTGTTGGGGTCGATGGCGAAGTGCTGCGAGAGGATGCGCAGGCCTTCCTCGCGGTCGGCCTCGTTGGCCTCCATTTCGGCCTTGTACCCGGCGGCGAGGCCGTCGTGGAAGAGGTGGCTTGCGGCCCCCTCTCCGAAGGAGACGGATTTGTCGTGGACGATGACTTCGCCCCAGTTCCGCCCGCCGCCCATGGAGGCGGAGACGAGGCCGCGGACGAGCTCGCGGGCGCGGGCCCCGAAGCCTCTGGCGTTCTTGGCGTCCTGGCGCTCCTGGTTGGAGGCGGGGATGTCGCGGCCGCCGGTCATTTCGCGGATGATCTGTTCGCGGATTTCCTTGGCCTGGACGGCGCGGGCGATGAGCTTGTTCTTGAGTTCGCTGGCGGCGCGGTCGGAGAGGGAGGCGAGGGTTGCGGATGCGTCGGCCCATGCGCGGGCGTCTTCGGCGAGGCGGGCGCGGTTCGCGCCGCCGTGGATGGTGGCAAGGCCGCCGAACACGGCGAACAGCTCGCGCTCGTTCATCTGCTCGGCGAGCTTGCCAAGCCGTTCGGCCAGTTCGGAACGGGAGAGTTCGGGGCCTTCACCGGCCTGGAGTTCGGCGGCTTCGGCCTCGATGGCGCGGTCCATTTCGTCCAGGCGGCTCGCCTTCTCTTCCTCCGTCATCTGCTCGCGCATGAGGTCCCAGGCGTGGCGGACGGGCAGGAGGGCGTTGCGGCGGAGGCCGCCGGTGACCTTGCCGCCCGCCTTCTGCTTGACGATGCGCATCATGTCGCGCCCGTGGAGTTTGATGCTGGCGCGGGCGAGGACGGTGTTGACGGCGCGCTCCGCCGTTTCGGCGGCGCTCTCGGTGGATTCGGGGTCGTGGGTGCGGAGGATTTTTTCGGCCAGGGCCCATTCGCGCGCGGCGAGGTCCTTGTGGAGGCCGAGGGCGCGCCCGAGGGCGGCGATGGCGTCGGCGCGCTCTTCCTTGGTGGCGTCGGCCTTGCGCATGGCGTCCACCAGCTTGCGGCGGGCTTCCGCGATTTCGGCCAGGCGGGCTTTCTTGAGCTTGCCGAGGGAATCGGCGGCGGCGCCGAGGACGGCGCGCTCCTGCGCCATGGCGAACTCCGCGCTCTCCTGCGTGGCGTAGCGCCCCAGGTCCGTGCCGTCGGCGGCAACGACGTGCCACTCGTGCCCCTTTTTCTTGGCCTGCAATTCTACGTGGGCGGTGTCCCACGGGTTCGGGACCGGCGCCGCGGGGGCGCCGCCGCGCTGGAACTTCCGAACGCCGTCCCTCCATTTGTGGTCAACCCTGATGTTGTCGTCCCTGAAGCTGACGTAGTTCCACCCGGCAACGTCGCCATCCTTCACGGTCTTGCCGTAGGAATCGACGGGGTACTTGATGCCGTCTATGCCAGCGCTGGCGAGGAACTCGCTCGCGGCCTTGGGCGAGCCGAGCTCCATGACAAGCATCTTGTACAACTCTTCACCTTTCGTCCGGCCCGGAACGATGTCTTTCAGGTTGATGGCAAGGCCGCGCTGGTAAGGGGTTCCGTCAAGGTAGAAATCGACCTTGCCCTCCTTGGCAAAGGCGTCCACCAACCACTGTTTGTGTTCTTCGCTGATTGGTTCGTACCACTTGAGCAGGTGGCGCTCCGTCTCCTCTGGCGTGGCGCGGTTGGTGAAGAAGGTTTGCTCGTAGATGCTCCCCGTGATAACGCCCAGCCTGTCTCTGTTCTCGTCAAAAAACCGCAATGCCTCTTCGGCTTGTGCTTTCCCCTTCTTTTGGGTCATCGGAGAATCTTTCCATGCGACCAGACGCTCTCTTGCGTTATCCAGGCTTGTCGCCCCGATGGCCATATTGGCCAGCAAAGCCATCGGAGTGTTTCCCCACGTAGAAACCCTCTTGCCGTCCAACTTCAATCCGCCATTGAGGTTGTTCCATTTGTACCTCTCCGCAACCCCGCGCACGCTACTGCCGTACAACCCCCATCCGTAGACCTGGCTACCCTCACCGGAGCCGACGCGGAGGAGGCTGGGGCCGTTCTCGATGGTGCCGTCGGCGCGGCGGTTGGCGTAGTCGGCGGCGCTGCCGGTGTAGATGCCTCCGATCTGGAAGCGCGTTCCACCCCCGCTTCCGTTATCGGGCTTGACTTCCTGAATGCGTTGGGCGAGTCTTCTGCCAAGCGCGGCAACAATCTCCTCTTTGCGCTCCGGGGGAGGAGGTTGTAGGGCATCGGCGGACGGATAGGCAACCGATTTCCCATCCGTGCTTATTTCGTATCCCGTGATGATGGGATTTCCATCTTCCGTCAGGGCGATAATGGCTCTCGTGCCATCGTAGTCGAGCCACCGCGTATTGAATTTGCTGGCTGTTTCAGTCCCGATTTCGGCAGCGACGCCAACACGGACGGCGGTATCAAGCGCCTCTTCAAGCGAAACACCGTCCTTGCGCATACGTTGTTCGACGATGTGCAGGAATCCCATTCCTTTCCTGCCCAGGCGCCCGAGCGGATAACGGATTTCTCCGTATGCAGGATTGTGCAGCACCCCGTATTCCTTTCCCGCCGCAATGTCGGCCAATGCCGCCCGCGAATGCTCGTCCGCCAGTTGCCAACGGACGCCTCCTCCGCTGCGCTGGAAGCGGACCCCGCCCTCCGCATTCCGGCGGTCGTCCGCCTCCAGGCGGCTGCGGAGGGATGCGGCGCCACCGGCGGGGGACAGGCCGCGGGCGACGAGGGCCTTGCGCATTTCCGGGATTTTGGCGGCGGACCAGTCGGGGGCGGAGGAAGGCGCGCCGCCGAGCTGGAACTTGCGGGCGGATTCCTCCGGATTCTCCACGCGCTCCCCTTCCTGCTTTTCCTTGTCCTTGCCGGAAAGGGCGTCGTTGAGCTGTTGGAGTTCGATTTCGAGGGAGGTGATTTTTTCTGCGCTCTCGAACTTGCGATCCAGGCCGGCGGAGAGTTCCTCGATGCGGCGGGCGGTGTTGGCGCGGTCCTCGACGGTGCCTTGCAGGCGGCGCTTCATGCCGGAGATGACGGCATCCGCGGAGCGGAAGACGGCGAGCATCTGCGTCTGCTTGTCGCCGGGGTCGAAGTTTGGCGAGAGGTAGTAGGCGGTGCGGGAGTCGTCCGGCAATTCGAGGTAGTAGCACAGCCTGGGTTTGCTGTCGGGCTTCTGCTCCCATCCGACCTGGATGTCGAACCCGCGGTACTTCGCAACGGTGGCGCGGTCGGACGCGCGCCGCCATTCGGTATCCTTGAGGCGGGTGGAGGCGGCCTCGACGGCGGCGCCGAGGGCGGAACTGAGGGCGGCGTCGCGTTCGGTGTGGGTGCTGGAAGGGTGGAGGCCGGACTTGACCACTTCGGCGGAGAAGGGTTTGCCGGTCGTGCTCGCGGCCAGTTCGGCGGCGGATTCGAGGGCCTTGATTTCCTTGTCGAGGTTCTTGAGGCGCCATTCCGACCGGCTCTTGTCGGATTCCTGGTCGCGCCTGGACTGCTCGAAGGCGGCTTCCTGCAAGCGGAGGCGGTGAAGCTGCTTTTCGATCTTGGCCTTGCGGAAGACGCGGGGGTCGCCGGAGGCGACGGCGACGAGCTGGTCCGGGGTGACGGTATCGGATTCCTCCTCGATGGTGGAGAGGTTCTCGCCGCTCATGAAGGCGTTGATGAACCCGGCCTTGTTCTTGATGAGGTTCCAGGTGAAGGCGTCGAGGGAATGGACCTGGACGTAGGAAACGACCTCCACGTCCTTGTAGGTGTTGCCCTGGCGGTGGCCGCGCCCGTTGCGCTGCTCGATGCTGCCTGGGGTCATCATGCGGGAGGAGTCGAGGTGGTGCATCCAGCGGAGGCGCTTCTGGGCGTTGATGCCGGTTCCCATGGTGTCGGTGGAGCCGATGGCGACGAGGACTTCTCCGTTGTTCATCTTTTCGGCGAGCGCGGCGCGCCCGGCTGGGGTGAGGTTGGTGGAGAAGAAGGCGACCTGTTCCGGCTTGAACCCGGCCTTGACGAGGCCGTCGCGGATGTAGCGGTAGAGGTTGAAGCCCCATTCGGTGTCGTTGACGCCGCAGTCGCAGAAAATCATCTGGGCGGCCTTGGGGTCGGCCTTGTGGTTCTGTGCGACGCGCTTGATGCAGGCGTCGGCCTTGGTGCCCTTGGCGTTGACGTATTCGGGCTTGTAGAGGCCGGGGTGGACGGCGGCCTTGCGCCCGTCTCCGCAGACGACGAGCATGTTGTCCTGGCCCTTTTCGGGCTTGCCGCGGCGTTCCTTGATGGCCTTGGCGCGTGCTTCGAGGTCGGCGAGGACTTCCCGCGAAACGTCGGTTTCGGGGACTTCCTCGTAGGAATCGTGGCGGTCGGGGCGGACGATTTCGCCGGTGTCCCTGGCGAAAACCACGTCCATGTTCTGTCGCATCATGGAGGAGAGTTCGCCGAGGTTGACGAACTCCTTGAAGCGCTCGACCTCCTTCCAGTCGCCGCCGGAGGGGGACATTTCGATGTCGGCGGTGGTGCGCCCGAAGTTGGAGGCCCATGCGTCGAAGGAGGTGATGCCGGCCTCGCGCAGGAGGTCGTTCTGGAGGAAGCGCTGCCAGACGTAGGCCTCGACGAGGGAGTTGTCCAGCGGGGTGCCGGAACCGAACACGACGCAGGCCTCCGGATTGTTGTCCAGGAGGTTCTGGACGTTCATGAGGAGGGCGGACGCGCGCTTGGAGCCGTCGGCGGGGATGCCCTTGACGCGGGTGCGGTAGGTGGCGATGGGGAGTTTCTTGAAGGCCTGGCACTCGTCCACCATCACCATGTCGAAGCCGAGGTCCTGGAAGGTGGAAACGCCGTCGGTCTTTGGCGCCTTGAGGAGGTGCTTGAGGCGCTCTTCGAGGGTTTCGATGCGCTTGAGGAGGTTCTTGCGGATGCGGTCGCGCTCCCTCTTCGAGAGGGCGGGGTTGGCGGCTGCGGCATCGGCTGCGGCCCGCAGTTCCATGATCTGGCCGTCGATGAACTTGCGCTCGATGGCGGGGTCCGTATCGAGGGAACCGAGGTTGTCGTGGGTGAGGATGACGAGGTCCCAGTTGTTGTTGGCAATCTGGGCCATGGAGCGCTTGCGGCGGGCGGCGGTCATGCTCTCGCCGCCGACAAAGATGTTCATGCCGGGGAACAGGCGCTGGATTTCTGCGGCGACCTGCTTGACGGTGGAGTTCTTGACGACGAGGAGGGGCTTGGAGGCGATGCCGGTTTCCTTGGCCTTGCGGGCCATGAGGCCGTAGGTGATGGTCTTGCCGGTGCCGACCTCGTGCGCCATGAGGAGGCGGCGGCAGGCGAGGAGCTTTTCGACGGCGGCGACCTGGTGCGGGCGCGGGGTGATGGAGGGGGCTATGCCCGGGAAGGTGAGCCAGCGCCCGCCCTTCTTGCGCTCGACGAAGCCGTTGAAGGTGTCGTTGTAGATGCGGGAGAGGCGCGCGGTGCGGTCCTTGTCCTTCCAGATCCACGCGAGGAACTCGTCCTTGAGCTTTTCGGCCTTGGAGTTGGCCTGTTCGGATTCGACGGCGAGGAACTCGGTTTCGCCGGTGTGGGGGTCGCGGCGGGTAATGCGGATGCGCTGGTCGTGAAGGGCGGCGTCGAGGATGTCGATGAAGCCGCGGTGCACCGTCGCGTATGTGCTGTAGAAGGCGGTGGAGCGCTCGATGAGGTGGCGGGAGTAGGAGTCGTCCGGCATGGAGACGGTCCAGCGCCCGAGGGCGTGGCTGTACTCGAAGGAGAGGCCCTTTTCGCCGTCGGGGATGCCGAGGACGTGGGAGGCGAACGCCCGCATGACGTCGGGCGGGACCCACGTCGCGCCGAGGTTGACGGTGATGTCGCCCGGCCCCTTGTCGGCGGGCAGCACCTTGCGGAGGGCTTCCACGTTTTGAGCGAAGGAGGAATCGACGCGCGCGGCGGCTTCGGCCTGGCGGAGCTTTTCGCGGACGTTGCCCGAGAGGTATTCGTCGGCGCCGACGAGCGTGCCGTCGGGGGCGCGGTAGGCGAGGCCCTTGGAGAGGAGTTCGCGTTCGGCGGTTTCGGTGTCCACGCCCATCATTTCCCCGACGCGCGCGGCGTCGAGGTGGCCGGTCTCGTTCATGGAGAAGCCCGCGGCCTGTTCGTAGTTTTCCGCGCGGGTGGCGCGGGACTTGGCGTAGCCGACGCGGGTTGTGAAGATGTCGGCCTTGGAGGCCTTGCCGGTCTTCCTGTCGTAGTTGCGCTCCAGGGCGAGGAGCATGTGGGAAGCGGGGTCGCCGTCCATGATGCCGAGCATCCCCGGCTTGCTCAACGGTCCGTATTCCTTGACGAAGGCGTCGTAGCGGCGGTTGAGCTCCTTGCGGAGGGCGGCAATCTGGGCTTCCGAGCCGTCCGTGGTTTCGGCGGTGCGGAGGGCGCCGAGGGTGTCGCGGAGTTCGATGAGGAATTTGGCCTTGCGCTTCTGGTTTTGCGGGGCCTTGACCTGGACGAGGCCTTGCGGGGTGTTCTCCCAGATTTCTCCGTCCTTGGCGACGAGGCTCCCGTCGCGGAGGGATGCGGCGTCGATGCCCAGTTCGGCTGCGCTGGCCGTCCTTGGCGCTTCCGCCTTGCGGGTGCGCGGGGAATAGATGTTTTCGGGCAACCCGGAGAGGATGGCGTCGAGGCGGTCCTGGATGTTCTCGCCCTTGCCGAGCTTGATGGTGGTGGCCAGCCCGAAGCGCCCGTGGGTGCCGGTGGGCTTGCCGACGAGGTGGTCGGGATGGAGCTTGTAGTACCGGTTGACCTGTCCGGGGAGGTATTCGTCGCCCGCGGCCAGTTCGCCGTAGGGGACGGTTTCCAGCCAGGCTTGGGTGTCGGCGGACATTTCCGTGCCGGGCTCGCGCTTGCGGAGGATGATGAGGTCCGTCACGACCTCCGTCCCGGCGACGCCGCTGAAGGTGCCTTCCGGCAGGCGGATGGCGGCCACCACGTCGGCCTTGTCGGCGATTTCGCGGCGCACGGCGTCGTTGGCCTTGTCCATGGTGCCCGTGCTGGTGATGGCGGCGACGAGGCCGCCGGGGCGGACGATGCCGAGGCTCTTGAGCCAGAAGTAGTCGTGGAGGTTGGCGCTGACGCGGTTGTACTTGTCGCGGCGGATGGTGATGTCCGCGAACGGGAAGTTGCCGACGACGAGATCGTAGAAGTCGTCCGGCAGGTTTTCCTCCTGGTAGGCGCCGTTGGTGATGCGGGCGCCGGGGTAGAGGGCGCGGGCGATTTCGCTGGCGAGCACGTCCTTGTCCGCGCCGGAGAGCACGGAGCGGTCCCGCACGTCCGTCGGCATGGTGCCGAAGAAGATGCCGGTGCCGACGGAAGGCTCGTGGATGCGGCCGCCCTTGAAGCCGAGCCGTTCCAGCGCGCGCCACACCCCCTGCGCCATTCGCGGCGGCGTCCAGAAGGCGGTCAGGGTGCTCTTGCGGGCGCTCTCGAACTCGTCCTTGCCGATGAGGGCTTCGAGTTCCTCGCGCTCCTTCTGCCACTCCCCGCCGAAGGACCAGCCGAAGAGGCTGTTGCGGAACTCGCTGCGGCCCCATCCGACGTACTTGGCGATGATCTCCCGCTCTTCCGGCGTTGCCTCGCGGCCTTCCTCCCGGAGGGTTTTGAGAACGCGGAGCGCGGCGATGTTGTCGCGGAACTTGGCCTTGGCCCCGCCCGCGTCGAGGAAGTCGGGGTCGGTGATTACATGGTTGTCGGCGTTGCGGGAGCGTCGGTCCCCATTTGCTCCCTGCGGGCTTCCGCCATTCTCTCCCACACCCTCTCCGGCCACTTCATCATCTTTTCGGGCGTTATCCCCGCGTTCGCCAGGTGCAGCATTGCCACCGCCTGGTCCAGGTTCATTGCCCGGAACTTCTCCTCCACCTGTTCCATCGTCAGGTTCCCGGGCGCCAGCACGGTCTCCCCGCCCTGCGTCGCCTCGTCCGTTTCCGGTATCCTGTCGGTCGGCTGGTTCATTCTGTTCTCCTTGCTGGCTGATTTCCACATTACCCGATTCCGCGCCCGCGTTCAATGGCGATTCATCCTGTTCCCGCTGGCTTGGCGGAAGCTCGTTCGGATGGGCCGCGTCGTAGTCCTTCTGCAACTGGACGAGGTATGGCAGCTCCGCTTTCGTCGGGCTGAACTGCTCGAATCCGATGGTGACGACGTGGGGCTTACCCCTGTCGAACGTCAAAAGGCCCTTGTCGGGATAGAGGCGGGCGTCGCCCTTCTCGATCATCTGCGCAAGTGTGGCCTTCAGGCCCTGCCCGTAGGTCACGACATGCTTCTCCGCGGCCTCTTTCGCCTGGTCCATGGGAGATTTGGCGGCTGGCTGTTGCTGTGTCTCCGCCTCCTTCTTCGGCTTGAGGACGAGGCCGGTGTCGGATGTCAAAACCTCCATGTTCGGGAAAGCCTTGCGGATGCCGGCCGCCGCCCGCTCCACTTCCTCCTTGCTCCCGGCGGCATAATTGGCCACATACGCGCCCTCGCCGTAGCGGTTGTCGGCGCGGACCGCAATAAGTCCGTCCCGCGCATCGGTCTCGATGGCGTCCAGAATGCGGCTGGCGAACTCGTCCTCCGGCTTCACCGTCTCCGCGGCTGGCGCTTGGCTGTCGGCTTTCTGCGCGGTTCCCGCATTTTCCGACACCGCTTCCGGCGTTTCGGGCTGTTCGGCTGCGGGTTGCGGGATGGTTTCGTCCGCAACCGGCCTTTCTGCGGCGACGCGCTCCTGGAGATTCTTGAGATATTCATAGGCCTTGCCGGGCATCTTGTAGCCGCTTGTGCCTTCCGGGTTGAAAATGGCCCATTCCGTGACGGCTCCGCGCTTTCTGGACTTGAGGCCCCAGCCTTTGGCAAAGAGTTCCCGGGCCCCTTCGTCGAGTTTGAGGGTTCGCCCGTCGGGCATGGTAATTCTGGTGCTCTTGGCAATGCGTTCCCCTTGTTCAAGAATGGCCTTGTGCCGTTCCTCCTGTTCACGCCTGTCCGCGTTTTCCTTTTTCTCGGCCTCCCGCCGTGCGCGCTCTTCGGGGGTGATGCCGAAAAGGCGGTCGATGGCCTCGAAGCGAGCCTTCATCCCGCCCGGCAGCTTGACGCCGGTGAGGGCCTCGAAGGCCTTGATGGTCCCCGTGTTCTCGTTGTAGAGGCGGGTGCGGAAGAAGTCGGCGTCCTTGCGCCCGATGGCGTCCACCATCTTCCCGACGCTCTCCATGTGGATTTCGGGCGTGTGGAGGTCGCTTGGGCGGAGGGGCTTTCCGCTCTTGTCGGCGTAGCGCTTGAACTTGCGGTTCACCTCGTCGGCGACGATCTGCGCGGCGCGGCGGATCTGCTCGTCGCGCGGGAGCCCCTTGAGGGAGCCGGGGCCGGTGGCGGGACGGGATTCCTTTTCCGCGGGCGTCGGCTTGGCGGCCTCCGGTTCCGGCTTCTTCGGTTCCTCCCTGGGATGTCCCTCCGGATGTTCGGGTTCGTTGCGCTTGAGCCAGTAACCGTCGGCCCATCCGCCCTCGATGCCGATTTCCTCCTCGTATGCGGCCAGCCGCAACTCGGATTTCGAAGTGCCGTCTCGCAGGGATTCGCGCATGAGGGACACGAGCTTTTCGCGCTCTTCCGGCGTCAGGCCCTTCTCGATGGCCTCGAACTCCTCGCGGTATGCGGAAAGCCCCTGCTCCTCGTTGATGTTGTGCGTGCCCCCCATGAGAGTGACGAAACCGGAGAACGGCTTCCCGTCCTTGTCGAGCATGATGCGGTCCGCCAGCTTCGCGGCAAGCTCCTTCACAAGCTGTTCCTTCTGCTTGTTCTCGGGCTTGATGCCGTTCTGGATGGCGCGAAGCCGTATGCGGTCGGCGTCCGCCCCATCCAGCTCGGACTCCATGAGCCCAAGCCATGCGTCGCGCGCAAGCGTGAAGTCGTCGCGGGCGTCCTGCGCCTCTTCCTGCCGCGCGGGCAGCTCGTCGGCCTTCCACTCCTTCCCCTGCCAGTCGATGCCGGTGCCGCCGAAGATGGCGTCGTAGAGGCGGCGGGCGGCCTGTTCGGGGGAGAGGTCTTTGAGGGATTCGAGGTCGATGGGCTTGCCGTCGGCGGCGGTCCCGCGGGATTTCTCCGGGACGTGGGCGACGAACTTCTCCAGGATGCGGGCGCACAGCTCGCGCACCTTGTCCCACCACGTCATTTCCTGCCGGGCGAGCTTGTCGGCCAGCCGGTCGGCCTCGCGGCGCTCTTCTGCGGAGATGTCCTCGGCGACGGTGCGGCCCCATAGTTCGGCGGCGGCCTCTTCGAGGATGGCGTCATCGGTGGCGCCGGGTCGGTGGGCGTAGTGGTTGCGCGCCCATTCCTTCGCGGCCTCCGGGGTGTAGCGCATCATGGTGTGGAGCTGGCCGTACAGGCCGCGCGCGTGGGTCTTGGACCAATGGAGGATGGCGTGGAAAACCTCGTGCGGGAGGGAGGAGAAGTCGGATTGGGGTCCGAGGTAGATGGTGGCGGTGTCCTCGTCGAACAGCGCCTTGCCGTCCGGGTTGGCCGCGAAGTCGGCGGCGATCCTGGCTGGGATGCCCTTGGAATCCGCGCCCACGACGGCAATCTTGATGCCCGGTAGGCGCTTGGCGATGCGGTCGGCGCGCTCCCGGCGCTCCTTGCCGGTGTCGGCGGAGTCGCCGACGGTGGTGTTGCGGAGGTTGGCGGTGACTTCCTCCGAACCGCGGTACACGGCGAGGGCGCGGACGGACCGCTCCTCGTCGATGGTCAGGGTGCCGTGCCGGTCGGTTTGGATGGTGGCGGGGCCGAAGGCGCCGTCCTTGGATACGGCGCCGCTGGAGCCGTCGGTGAAAAACACCCTGTCGCCGTCGTGGAGCCACTTGGAGAGGATGACGGCCCCCTTCGCGCGCTGCTCGTCGGTGGTCTCGGGCGGCTCCC
>JAEEGL016873995.1_pt1 | contig 29808 bp, 24 predicted proteins | sample 9134231 | NCBI WGS metagenome assembly JAEEGL01 (sample SAMN16246548, study PRJNA631951) | gut metagenome | biome: gut microbiome; feature: rumen; material: fiber-attached | host: Bos | place: Iran: Karaj | collected 2018-10
ATAGCTCTCACGATATTGGGTGGCATACATCATAATCTCGCGCCAGTGTTCCTCATCCTCTGTGATGAGGGCGCCACCACCGCTGGTGGTAATCATCTTGTTGCCGTTGAACGACAGCACGCCGTATTTGCCGAAGGTACCCAGCACCTGACCGTTCCAGCGACTTCCGAAGCCCTCAGCAGCATCCTCGATGACGGGGATGTCGTAGCGGTTGGCGATCTCCATGATGCGGTCGATCTGGTACGGCATGCCGTAGAGGGCCACAGGGACGATAGCCGCAGGCTTCTTGCCCGTCTTGGCGATGCGGTCCTTGATAGCCTCTTCCATCAGGTCGGGGTCCATATTCCACGAATCCTTCTCGCTATCAACGAACACTGGTGTAGCCCCGAGGTAAGTGATAGGGTGCGACGAAGCACAGAAAGTAAAGCTCTGCACAATCACCTCGTCTCCAGCCTTCACACCGGCAGCAATCAAAGCCAGATGCACCGCTGCTGTACCGGCTGACAAAGCGACAACACGTTTCGACAATTTTTCGTTTTGGTTTTCGTTTTGGTTGACGAAGTCCTCCAGGTCCTTCTCGAAACCATTGACGTTTGGGCCCAGAGGCACCACCCAATTGGTATCAAAAGCCTCTTTGATGTACTTCTGTTCAAGACCTGCTTCGCTCATATGAGCTAAGCAGAGGTAAATACGTTTTCTTTCAGACATATATGTTAGTTTTATTGATTAATTCTTATTGTTTATTTCAAATCGGGAAACTCCAAAAACACGAGAAGGTTCACCTTGCGGTGATCACAAATTATTTCACACCACCGAGAATTATCTCAATCACCGACTCATTACTCCTCTGCCGGCAACGCCTGCACCTCCTCTGCCGGAGGCAGATAATCCGAAGCCTTGTTGGGCGAAATCACAGAATGTCCTACTTGCGCCTCCAGCTTCTTGCGGGCATCTCCCGCAATCTTGCTGCCTTGACGGGCCACTTCAGCACTCTGTCTGAAGCCCTTGGGGTTCTTGGATTTGCTAATCTCGGTGGCAGATGCTTCCGCCAACGTATTCAGTGCCAACTCGATGTTGACTCCGTCTTCCTCTGCCGCGACTCGGCATAGCTCATGCAAGCAAGGCTCTGCTCTCGCTGCTCCATCGGTTGGTCATATTGTCCCGCAGGTTTTCCTTGTGCAAGCCCTTGAACTGCTTATACTGCTTGGTTGTCTTGCCGCTCCAACCTCTGGTGATGATGTCCGTCAATGACGCATACTGTTGCCCCTCGGTCACGCCAGCCCTATCCCACTCGTCAGTCAGCTCCTTGCGGACTTCAATGGAACGAAGTCTTTGGTTAATCCACTTGTCTGAATAGCCCAAACGGCGATAATCCGCATACGCCTGCTCGAAGTTCCGCTCGGGGTCCTGCATCTGGTCGATACGCTGGGCCGCCACCTGCGACATCCACTGCTTGAACGGCTCCGCCTTTTTCGAGGGAATACTCTGCACCAGACGGAAAAGCTGTTCAGTATCAACAACATCCGTAGAGCGCATTTTATCATCAGGCGCTTTCATTTTCAACTGGTAACAATTTGTTACCGTTTCATTACCCTCCTTCTTCAACCTGCCTTTCAGCACTTTCCAGTACTTACGGGCAGCTTGGTAGTCGCTATCGGTGAGCACCCCGCACACGTCCACGATGGAAAAGTACCACTTCTCCTGTTCATCGTCCCAAATCGAGCGAACTTTCTTTTCTTCAAACAGTTGTATCTGATGCTTCTGCGTCATAAGTTCAAAACTATATTTCTACAATGATAACGTGTTTTTCTCGGCTTTTATTGCTGTAGGATCACAACTTGTGACGTCCCTCATATCCGCCCTATCCGTCTCCATTTTATTCCCTCACTTATCCTCTCAAGTAGCTCGGGGCAGGTGTCCGTTCCCCGTCCCCTCTGAGCGAAGCGAACAAACCGTTCTATCTATACAGTGTCAGAAACGGAGCGTTTTTCGCCATCGTGATGGCCACTTTTTTCAAACATTTTTCCAGGGGGCAGTTTAACCATTAACCAACTAGTTTTCAAAGCAATAATTATAATGGTTATTATACTATTTTTTTCGTTTTTATTTATGGTGAGCCTGTCGGAACGCTTCTACCAATGGATTCATATATGAGATAGTGTCGTCCGTCTTGATTTTCATTAGTTTGGGGAACATACAGTCCTTTTCCCCTTCCAATACGGCTTCGCTACTTATACTATACTGTTCTGCACCCTCTTTTGTTACCATATTGAATGAAAGCAGTTCAGAATGTTCGCTTTTTAATCTATATGAATAGTCTTGATTGAACGCTTCTGAATTATTATACCAAATCATCTCACATACATGGAATACAGCTACTATCGGTTTACCATGCTTAATTTCTTCTGCTATCTCATGTATCTTTCTATATGTAGTAGTCTTTAACGACGCATGGTACATCACCATCGACATGACACCGTCCTCTCGCAAAATCAATAATGTAGGGGCGATTTCCTTCTGCTTAGCGAAAGCGAATGTATGCATTCTTTCAAAAGCCTCAAAGGTTTCTTCTATCATTCGCCCATCATTCCCGACCCCAAATAACTTGCAATAGTATGTGTATGGAATGGCTGTTTTGAAAGGAGAGACAATTTCGAATCTCGTCCCCTTTTCGAACACATTGTCTTTACGATAGTACGCGTAGTCATCAATGAACCAGGCTTCCTTGGGAATATAATGAAAATGCAAGTTTTTTATCTTGTCCACTACTGCCGTCCTTGTTTTGGATGGCTGGTCACCTATCTTATTGTTCAGTTCTGTAAGCAATGCCAAGACCGAATCAATACCATTATCAATTGTTTCGAACAGGTTTCTTTCGGAGCCAACCTCACGATAGACAAAATCCACCGAGAAAAACACCTCAATTGCAGGTATCTTCTCAATCTCCCGTTTTATCATTTCAATTAGGGCGGAATAATCCTTCTCGTCTTCAATCGTATATGCCTCAGAGGCGAACACGCCTGCTCCGTTGGGATGAAAAAGCATCAGGCGTAATGTTTTTTCAAGACTAAATGGATTTTCTTTCAGAACTTCATTTCTTTTTTCCACCAACCACGAACAATCTTCATTCTTCAGGTATTTATCTCGTAGTCTATTATAGTCATACAAATACTCTGTATGGGCGAGAGACTTCTGTAGAACAAAGGTTATATTGCGGAACTCAGACAAGAATGAGTCTATGCAAGCTATGTTTTCAAAAAGGTCTTGTCCTTTATTGAATCGTTCAAGGCTTTGTAGAGCCGCAAATAATTTTTGATATGCAGGCAATAGCACGTCTTCCATTGGGTCTAAATGTTTTGCTTATCTGTTTCTCGTCACTTTATAATTTCTCAATGCCTTATGCGAGTTTTTTACATTTTATTATTGCCTCTGGTTTTTATGTTTGTTTTTCTCACATAACTCCAGCAACTCCTTACCCCCTCTGCTTTCAACTCCCACGCATTCATCTTTTTTTCTTGTGGACTTAACCCAATTCAGCATATCATGCTCTTCTATTCTGTGACGCGATGGATTATGGTTAGTTTCGATGAATTCAACCACCTCATTATAATGTGCAAGCTAACGCTCTTCTTGCGTCCTAGGCCTCCCATTCCTCATCTCAGTTCTTCAGGAAACAAACATCTGAGTCCATTCACAACATCCTCGGGTGCTACTTTCAGATATTCCATAGCTTTATTGTTATAGCCCTTAATACCAAACTCTTTTTCTACCACCGAATGCAGTCCCTTATTATTATACACCGCTATAACTTTCGCATAGTTTCGATGCTGAATGCATAATTCTAGTTCCCTCATCCTATTATCATACCAGTCATCTATCTTGATATCATCGTTAAACTCCTCCACCTTTTTTACGACATCAGCCTTCGTATTACCTTTCGCCACATGGTTCTTCCTATAGAAATAATCTATGCGGGACGAAATATAGTTGGCACACTGCATTTCCTTATTCTTATCCAGCATATCAATAATGCCGTCCTTTATATTATCCACTTCTCCACCCCAATGGTGATAGTCCTTGAATGCCTTAATAAAATTCTCCTCCAGAAATACATTTTCAATCTCCGCTACATGATAGGTGAAGATGTTGTTAGCTTTCAGATCTTCAATTTCCTGAGGTGTCCTAAAATCGCTATCCACCAGTCCAAAAGCCTTAGTGTTCGTATTGGGTAAAGCATTATACGCTTTGGTGTAATTGATAACGTCTTTACACGATTCCAATGGATAGATGATATAATTGGGAAACAGCACATCAAATATCTTCTTGTCCAAGCTGGTTGTCGATGTACCCTCGCAGAACAATATCTGCTTGCAACTACCCAACAGTTCCATCAGCAGCTGCTCTGGTATTTCATTTTCATCTATAATCCGTATATCCCAAGTTGCAGGATATTCGTATGACCTGATCCAACTCTTCACGCCAACCCTTGACGTTGCGAACTGCAAGTCATGAGTCATATATATAAACGTACAGTCATCACGCTCTTTTTCTAGTCTGTTCCAAAGCTTATCTACCACGGTCCTGTGCAGATATACTTCAGGTTCGTCCACGATAATCAATCCATTCTTTGGTGCTTGCATAATTCTACCCACAAGATAGAGTATGATTCTTTCCCCATCGCTCATCCTGTAGGCTTCATATTGTTTTACTTCACCATCACTTTTATAGCGGATTACTAGATTACAATCCGTATCAACAGACATCTCTCTGTGTGGGATTAACTCATTCCAGATTTCAATCACCGTGTCGATAGTCGTCTTTATCTCGCTCTTATTATACAACGTACCGTCTTCTTTATTATCCAGGAATTCGTTACGCTTGGCATTTCGTTCTGCGATGAGCAATGCAAGTACCTTTCTATATTCGCTGCCGTACTCCATTGCCATATCATACGGAAAGTCATTCTGATCCTTTGCTCTAAAAGTCCTTTTGTCATCCAGAATTCTTTTTTGGTATTCTACAAAAGGATCCTTTTCTGCCTTGTATGTAGGTATATTGTCAAACGTAGGCACCACCAATAGTTTCTGAGCTGGTATAACAATACCATCTGCTATATTCAGGGATTCTTTCAACTTATTAGCCAGTGTTGTCTTACCACTACCATTTGCCCCAACTATCACAGTATTTCTCTGTACGTAACCTACAGATTTATATAACTTGTAAGTCTGATAGAAATTCTGACATTTAAGAATCACTTTCAGCCTATTATTCTCATATCGCTTAACAGTTTCTGGCCTATTCCAATCATAATGCTCTGCTAACAAACCGTGCAGATTTAATCCATCAAGATTATGACCAATAATATCTATAATCTTTTCAGGAATCCTATCATCGGCCAAATCTTTTCCCACCTCGTCTATCCATTCAACCAAAGCCGTGTTGGGTTTCAATCCAACATTATATAAAGCCTCGAACTTCTCATTCAGTTCTCGGCATTCCTGAATCTTCTGCAATAACGCTTCTTTCGTCATAGCATTACTATTTCATCAAATTATTACTATTTACCCAATAGTTTTCAAACTGTAATTCCAGCGCAATGTCCTTCGGCCGTCTTTGTGGCGCAAACAAAAAAAGCATAAAAAATCCCTTTCGCAATTGATTTCAATTTTTTTCACTCTTCATTTTTTCTCAAATTCTCGACAACCGTGAACCATGAACCAAATTAATTCCACTTCTCGTCTTGCGTCATACATAAGTATCATTTAGCATCATCCCCGCTTCAGGCACATTGGGGCGTTGCCACAAAGAGCCTTTCGCTCCGCACACAGGTCGGCTCCCATACGGTCGCCCGCCTGCCAAAGCCACCCGTTTGCAAATATGATTTATATTTCTTCAACAACCAAACTTTGTTTTCAATACCTCTACCAGTTCATCAAAGTCCAGCTTGACCACTTTTTGAGGCACACGCACATCGTAACTTCCGTTAATCCTAATATCCTCTTCGCCTCCTTTAAAAGCCTCGTCTACCCTCTTTTTCAAATCTGCTTCAAGCATGCCAATATTATCGCATACTCTTAGATATGGTCTCATCTCATCTAATGTCAGCGCCTCGCCGTTTTCTGCACGTTTCTGGTCAAAATGCCACATCTGAGCAGATATTAAAGCATAACGCTCCGGATTAGCTACCGCTTTTTGAAATTGCGTTGCCGACATAATGGCTTGCTCCTTATCCTTCCATCGGGATTTGATCTCTACATAATAATTCTCAAAGCCAGCCTTACTTAATACCAAGTCTTGTCCGCATTGTTCGTTAACAACTGAAATTCCAGTTTCTGCCAATGCATCCTCCATAAACCGCTGCACATTAGCCTCAACATAATCACCGAGCATCTTGATATGTTGTTCATGTTCATAGGCATCTATCGTTTCATTTATTTTGGAAAGAACGATATCTGAATCTTTTCTTTCCGAAATCTCAGCCATCTTTGTGAGGAGCTGGGGATTTTTCCGCTTCAACATTTTATTGATAGCCTTGCGTTCATCATCCGAACCCAAGTGGTAACGTATCGACTCACGTTGGTCATAGATATCCTTAAACAACAATTGCCATTCCAACCCATCCTTGCCCTTTTGCTCCGTCAGATCAATGATATCAAGCAATATGGTATCTTTATAATTTCCAGCACTCAGTTTGTTTTGTATTTCCTGGGCAACATTGGCGCTTGTAAACTGATACGCTTCTTCAGCATACTTTTGATAGAATCCTTCAAACCTGCTGTCAACACACTTGCTTTTCAAGTCTTCACCCATGACGGATGCATAAAGCTCAAACAGCATCCCGTTTACATTCTGGTTCTTCTTCAAGTCTTCCGGCTTATGCAAATATCCGTTCATGTCGGGATATATAGCATATTGTGTGCAAAATGTCTTATAATCGTCACCCCGTGCATTGTCAACGAAATCAGTCAAATCGTTTATATTCTCATCAACCCAAGCCTTATCGCGTTCTGCGATTTTCATCATTTGGTTTTCCACCAACGACACAAACACCTGCCTATACAAGTCAAAACCTGTTTGATCGTCCTCGGCAGCGGGGATATAAATTTCCTCATATCCTTCAATGCCCTCGAAACGATAGATAATCGGCATCAGTTTATTTCTTTTTGATTCACCATTCTGGGTGGTAAATGCAGAACAAAGTTTTATGAGACTCCTCTCAAATATACCATCATAAGGGTGTGGCTTTTCAGTATCTCGCCAACACTGGTTTTCCTTTGCTTTTACTACACCATTCAGTTCCTCCCTCAAATTCTGCCGGTTGTAAGAATTCAATTTGATAATGTCTTGATATTCCTCATCAACCATCTTAATGCAGATATTCTCATCAACCGCTTTTACCAACTTATACAATTTCGAAGGTATAGCTCTTGCGTCACACAAGTCATCACGCTTCTTCAGCACACCCTCACGGTTGGGAAGCAGCTCATACTTTTCAAAGAATGAGGTTGCCCCTGCATCAACAAGCATAGTAAGCATATCAAACAGGCGTTCTCCCTTCTCTGTGCTAATATACTTAACTATACTTTCAAGAGAAAGAAAATTATCTGTTTTTCCCTGATTCCAAACACTTATTATCCGAGACCACCGCAAGAGTTCATCCTTGCAAGGTATTAACGCAGCGCCCTTTGCATAAGGATATATAATATCAAGATACCCTTTTTCCGTGTTGTTTGTAAGGAACTGTTCCAACGACGTTTCAAGCACAAGCGGATGCCCCGCATCATTCATACTGTAACGTATACCATCAACATCTATAAGTTTCAACTTCTGAAACTCATTTACCCATGCATCCTTTATCCCTTTATAATAATCCTCCGTCTGCTTTTCGGTATACCCACTATCCTTAATGTTTATACCTGCCATCAGTATCGTATTCTTCCAGGTATGAACATGTGCCTCAAGATAATTCCATAGATACCGGGTCATCTCATCCAGTATGGCTTTATTCTCAGCAGCTATCTTTTCTGTGGCATCATTCTCTTTTGGCACAATGATATTATCGCGTTTCTCTTCAGGTGTGAACTTATGTGAATGGAACAGGAAGCTTACGTTGAAATAGTTTGCACCTATCAACGGGAAATGCACAAACAGCCTGGGTACATTGCCCCAATTATAAACCTCAGTTTCGCTTCGTAGAGGCAGAAGAATTCTGCTTTCACCACCATGCAGTTCAAGATAGTAGCAATCTATATTTTCTGTTTCACCATCGACGCTTTTAACTATTCGCTTACACTTAAGGCCTTCTATACTTGTTCCCTTATCTTCCTTTTTGAATGCGATTTCATGGTTTTTATAGCAAATGGCACAACTACCTATTCTATCATTAAATGTAAGCACAAACGGCATTAGCCTGATGGCTTCTTCTATGGCATTGGCTGCAATGGCGTAACGCTCCTCATTCAGTTCATAACACAATTCCGTCCATTCTCTTGGAGTAGTCTTTTGTTCGCCATCCATCAATTTATCAACTTTCCCTATTTGGTCAGTCATATCCTCAATGAAGACGGGGATGTTATTGAAGTTATCCCGATTGATCAGAAAGTCTGTCACATCAACATACACCTTGGGTGCATCATTGATAAGCATACTGCCATTGATGGTAATCCTTCTTCCAAACTTATGTGTAGTCAAAAAACCTGTACCATACTGACCCACACTGATGTCATCCTCTTTCTCGCGTGAACTCACCTGCTTAACCAGAGAACACAGGGAGTCGTATGTAAACGCCTTGCCCTTATGAGCAAAAACAAACTCGTTATCAGTCAGCGTAATCCTTATAACGGCTGAATCCGACAAATCACGTGCATTCTGAAACAGTTCCCAGATTGCACGTTCGCCGCTTGAAGTGCCATTGTCACGTATTCCATCGCGTATTTTAGTGCAATGGCTCTTCACATTCTGGCGGATTTCCTCCTTCCGAGCAATCTTTTTTCTATCTTCGAGTTGGTCTTGTGTTAGTATGGCCATCATCTAATCATTCTAACTGATCATCAATCCTTCTTTTTGCAAATAATATGGATGCCTATCCCTTGCTCATGACACTGTGATATGAGCGATGAAACCAGCCACAATATTTGCACCGTTTGTTTCCTTTCTCCAAATCTTTCATCAGCCTGCAACCTTTTCAGGTTTTTTTCCAGATGGTCTTTGGCAATGAAATTGATCACCAAATATATGTCTCGCCGAAGGTTCGGACTCAGCATAGACCGTTTCCATCGATCTATTGCAGCCTTTACAGAAGCTCCCTTCCTCAATCTTTTAATTTGAGTGTGCGTATGTTCGGCATTGTAAGTCTTATCCCAATCGTCATGGCGGCCTTCAAGTATCGCCACATCAGGCTTCATATTACCCATATTTTTCAAAGCCTGCCCCACTACATCTTGAAAACTTGTTGCAGAGAACACACTGTCGTGATATTTCGACAAGAAGAATGCAATTCTACCATCTGCAATACCTATATGGTCAGCCCACTCCTTGCCAAGGTCATCACATATAAACTCATCATATTCACTCATGTATTCCTTCTCCACAAAAGCGAACTCGGAGGTGCTGTCAAAACTACGATGTAAATCTGTAAATTCCCCTTTCTCACTTGTTATCAATTTTTTTGTCATGCGTGGATTTGGCTCAAACACACTGGTGAACAAACTCAAATTTCCCAACAACGCATTATCCTTAAACAGGCGTTTGTTGGTATAGCGGTATTCATACTGCTCAAAATACACTACAAACGGGCTGTTAACATTCACATAGTCAATTAGCGACTCGTATTCACCATCGGGTTTCTTCAGATAGATTGCGCGATACTTCTCGCTTATTATTTTCACCTTTCCTTTGGCCATTTGCAAAACAACAGGTTTTAGGTCTGTAGTCTCTATCACATAGACATCGTTCTGTTTTACAACCATCAAATTCAGATTCACCGTCTTCAGAAAATCTGTAAGCAAAAACGGGCAGTCTTTTTCTTTGTCACCTATCCTTACCACAGCTTTATCATAAACTCCATTTTCAAATGCTGTCAGTAATTCATTGGGGTAAAAGAGAATTGTTGCTGGTATCAGGCTTTCGCGTACTGTGTCATAGTCTATCGATTCTGCAAAAGCAGTAAGCAGTGATTGTTTATCAACGCAGGTCTTGAAGCTATCAACCACATTTTTAACCCATTCCAGATAAGATTCAAAATTATCCTTATCACCCAGTCTGTTTACTTTCGAACTGTTCATTGCCAGCGATACCACACCATCGCCATTCATCAATCGGCACTGATTCAATACGAAATTGTTGGCACCTGTTGTTGAGAATGAATCCTCCAGATTTACCGCCTCAAGGCTCTTGCCTCGGATAGCAGTGTCTGACATATCCAGATTTTTCATTCCTATTCGCTGATATTGGGTTTCATCAGTAATAAAAGCTGAAACCATTTTCTGATAGTCCACCTCCCTTAATTCATTCTTTAGGTCTTTCAACTGAGCCACCAATTTTCTGGTGATAGCCACATAACCATCATATTCCACTATCAGGGCGTATGCGAATTTCACTTCCAGCCAGTCTTTATCTGGCTTATCAATAAAGCACGAAGGTTTTGATTTCCTTTTAAAGGCGCAGAAAGAAAAATGAACCCCTTCAACCTCCGGATACGTCTGCTGAATAATATGCTTACCCCCATACAAAGGACCGTATTTATTAGCATACGCATTCTTAAAGGCCGAACAGATATTTGCCTTATTCAACAAGCCCGCAGATGTTCTTGTATAGAACACGGCACATTTAGGAAATTCAAAATCCTCCATCATATTGCCTTATTATTTGAGCACTAACAATCATTATCTGTCATCTTACATCTTACACCAGCGAAGCGTCAATATCCCTCCTCCTCATGCGGGACATACGGGCCGGCTTTGCACTCGAAGATGACGGTGGTGGATTCGGGGGATTTGAGGTTGTGCCAGACGCCTTTGGGGATGTCTACGCCGTAGATGCCGTCTTCTTGGCTGAGGATGACGCTGTCGATTACGGAACCATCGTCGTTGTATGTTGTTGACCGCACTTTGCCACGAAGTATCACAAATGATTCATCTTTATCTGGATGCCTGTGGATTGGTATGTCTGTTCCAGGTTCCACAGCGTTAAGAATCCGATGGCATTTGTCATCCAGTGATTGATGAAAATTGAAATTCATCCGCAACCGAGGCGAAGCCTTGGCTTGTGCGGATAAATCATCTAAAAGCTTATCGTCAACCAGCATAATCCATTAAGCTATTAAGCACCTAAGCGGTAAGCCGTAAGCTAACTATTCCTGAACTCAAGAAACTCTTGATAATCTCTAATGTAATCCTCCTTCAGATAGACATCGCTCGCCAATACCATGCAGACGGCGCCCGAAGAGAAATCTTCCAAATCACGCCACATGCCGGGTTTCACATAGAGACCTTGATAGGGGCGGTTGAGGAAGAAAGAGCGTTTGCATTTGCCATCGTCCAATGTGACTGTGAAAGAACCCGATGCGGCAATGATGAGTTGGCTCAGTTCTTTATGGGCGTGGGAGCCTCGGTTCTCACCGCCAGGCACATCGTAGAGGTAATAGACCCTCTTCACATCAAATGGCAATGTCTGACCATTCTCCACCACGCTCAGGTTGCCCTTGCGGTCACTATGGTGACGGTCGAGTTCCACCATAGTGCAATCAAAGACATTGAACTTCTTTGGTTCTTGGTTTACGGTTAATGATTCACGGTTGGTCTCTTCTGAAACTTGAAACTTGAAATTTGAATTCTGTCCCTCGCGATACCGCAAATATTCCTGGTATTCCCTTATGTAATCCTCTTCCGAGTAGTGTTCGGAACCGAATTCCAGAGCGAGGGAGTTAGTGGAGAAGTTGTTTATCTCCCGCCAGAGGCCAGCAGGGACATACAGGCCATAGTAGGAGCGGTTGAGGGAAAAGGTTTTCTTGTTCTGCCCATCATCCACCACCACATCGAAGGCTCCCGACAGGGCCACGATGAACTCCTGATTCAGCCTGAATGCATGTCCGCCACGTTCTTCACCACCCGGCACATCATATATCCAATATGTCCGCTTGATTTCAAACGGGATGTGGTTATTCTGCTCAGCGAAAGAGAGATTACCACGGGCATCCAAGAACTTCGGAAGCTCGATTATCTTACAATCTGATATTGTCATATTTCACTCAGAATTAATGTTTTATTTCACACAGAAAGCTCAGAAAGCACAGAAATTTGCTTGCCCTGCGGCAAGGACCTACCGGGGTCAATTTACTATACGTTTCATTGAGGTCATGATGTCATCTGTGTTAAAGTTGACCAAAAGGCCTACCCTTTTGTCCATCAGTCGGAGATATGTGAGCAATTGTTTGGAAAACACCTTCTTCATTTCCTCAACCGATTTGAGCTCGACTATAACCTTATCCTCAACGAGAAGGTCAAGCCGCAGCTCTGACTTCAACACGCTGCCTTTGTATTTAATTGGCACTTGCACCTGCCGTTCCACCGTCAAGCCTCTCCGCTCCAGTTCAAAACACAAAGCTTCTTCGTAAACCGACTCCAGTAATCCTGGACCCAGTTCCTTGTACACGTCATAGACGGCACCTCTAATCTCGTATGTAACCTCGTTGTCAGTCATTGTTCGTATCTCACACGGAAAGTTTTAGTATTTCACATTGAAACCACAGATATCACGGAAATTTTGCCTGCAACAGCCCAGCTCACCGAAGGTGAGACTTTTCTGTGATTTCCGTGATTTCTGTGTGACCTTTATAAATTGTCTATCTGTGTAACCTTAAATTATTCTCTGTGTGAGCTAATCGCGGTAGCGGAAGGAATCCGAATCCACCTCCGCTTTCTTTTCGTCAATCACCTTCAGCAGATACTGTCCGTACTGGTTCTTCAGCATCGGCTTGGCCAGCTCGCGCATCTTTTCCTCGCCAATCCATCCGTTGCGGTAGGCGATGCCTTCCAAGCAGGCCACCTTCAGACCTTGGCGTTTTTCGATGACCTCCACAAAGGTGGATGCTTCACTAAGGCTGTCATGGGTACCTGTATCGAGCCAGGCGAAGCCACGGCCAAACACCTGCACCTTCAGCTCGCCATCCTTCAGGAACTCTTGGTTCACCGTGGTGATTTCCAGCTCGCCACGGGCAGAGGGCTTGATGGTCTTGGCCACGTTCACCACCTTGTTGGGGTAGAAATAGAGGCCCACCACGGCGTAGTTGCTCTTGGGCTCCTTCGGCTTTTCCTCAATGCTGAGGCAGTTGCCCTGTTTATCAAACTCCGCCACGCCATAGCGTTCGGGGTCACTCACCCAGTAGCCAAACACGGTAGCTTTTTTGTTCTCTTCAGCATCCTTCACAGCGTTGCGGAGCAGGGTGGTAAAGCCAGCACCGTAGAAGATGTTGTCGCCCAGCACTAGGCAGGCGCTGTCGTTGCCGATGAACTTCTCACCAATGATGAATGCCTGTGCCAGACCGTCGGGTGAGGGCTGCTCTGCATACTCGAAATGTACGCCATAGTCCGAGCCATCACCCAGCAGGCGTTTAAAGCCCGGCAGGTCGTAAGGCGTGGAGATAATCAGGATATCCCTGATGCCCGCCAGCATCAATGCACTGATGGGGTAATACACCATCGGCTTGTCGTAAATTGGCAATAATTGTTTACTCACACCCTTGGTGATAGGGTACAATCTTGTGCCGGAACCACCGGCTAATACGATACCTTTCATGTTAAAATAAATTTTACCATGCACTATCGGCTGCACCTCAGCAATGAACAAGTTCGCTGCGTTCGGTTTGCACGATAGGTCATATTTTGATTGTTTAATTGTTTAATTGCTTAATAGTTTCAGGTTTCAAAAGCCGAACACGGATTGCTCGGATTTCACGGATCGTTAAATCATGAACCGTGAACCCACCTCCCCGCATACATATCCTCGTAATACTTCATGTAGTTGTTAATGCTCGAAACTCACAAACGAGCCTCGCCTCGAAGTCCACTGGACTTCTCGCATTATCCATCCACTACCTTTTGTCGTACATATCGTGGTAGTAGTCCTGATATTTACCGGAAGTCACGTTGTTTAACCATTCTTCATTGTCGAGGTACCAGCGGACGGTCTTCTCGATGCCTTCCTCAAACTGGAGCGAAGGCTCCCAGCCCAGCTTGCGCTGCAGCTTGGTGCTGTCGATAGCATAGCGCATATCGTGACCGGCACGATCGGTGACGTAGGTGATCAAGTCCATATCGGCACCTTCGGGGCGACCCAGCAAACGGTCAACCGTGTTGATAACCACTTTAATGATGTCGATGTTTTTCCATTCGTTGAAGCCGCCTATGTTGTAGGTCTCGGCCACCTTGCCCTGATGGAAAATCAGGTCGATGGCACGGGCATGATCCTCAACATAGAGCCAGTCACGCACGTTCTCGCCCTTGCCATACACCGGCAGCGGCTTGCGGTGACGGATGTTGTTGATGAAGAGTGGTATCAGCTTCTCGGGGAACTGATACGGGCCGTAGTTGTTCGAGCAGTTCGTCACGATGGTAGGCATCCCGAAGGTGTCGTGGAAAGCCCTCACAAAGTGGTCGCTCGAAGCCTTGGCTGCGCTGTAGGGGCTGTGCGGCTGGTATTTCAGATCCTCGGTGAAGAACTTCTCGCCGTAGGCCATGTGATGCTCGCCACTGCTGGCCTTGGTGGTGAACGGAGGCTTGATGCCCTCGGGGTGGGTCATTTCCAATGCGCCATATACCTCGTCGGTCGAGATGTGGTAGAACCTCTTGCCCTCAAACTTCTCGGGAAGACTCTCCCAGTAGGCCTTAGCAGCCTGCAGCAGGCTCAGCGTACCCATCACGTTGGTTTGGGCGAAGGTGAAGGGGTCTTTGATGGAGCGATCTACATGGCTCTCAGCAGCGAGGTGGATGATGCCGTCCACATGTTCCTCCTGCATCAGGCGCAGCACGCCCTCAAAGTCGCAGATGTCCATCTTCACAAAGCGGTAGTTCGGCTTGTCCTCGATGTCTTTGAGGTTAGCCAAGTTGCCAGCGTAGGTCAGCTTGTCGAGGTTGATGATTTTGTACTGCGGGTACTTGTTCACAAACAGGCGCACCACATGGCTGCCAATAAAACCGGCTCCTCCGGTAATGATGATGTTATTCATAACTGTAATTGATAAATTGTCTTATTGATGATATTTGAAATTTGTATTTTTTCGTTTTAATTTTTAACTTAAACCTTTAAACCATAAACAATTCGCTTTTCAACAGCCATAGTATTATGATTTTATTGTTTTTCCTTTTGATTTTCAATAGACCGCCATCACAAAGATAACGTTTTAATAATCATTTTCCTATACCCTAAATCCTTCCGGTTGTCGAATATTCCAATTAATAATTGATCTAGCAATTACATCCATCATATCATTCGCATCGGATAGTTCTTCCAATAGTATTTCTTTTCCAGTTACAGTATAATTTGATTTTGCATGAACAATACTATTTCGCGTATTGTAAATCATAGTGGCGATTTGTTTTTGTAAACCTGATAATTGTTCTTCAGAGACATCGTCATCAGTTAAGGAATCCACCCTAAATTTCAAAATGCTTTTAATATCCTTCCGAAGACGTTCGGGTATCATTTTGAAAAGCGGCACTACATCAACGCAACTTTCAATAACCGACAAGGCAAGAGAATCATCTCTCCTGTCTGTATCATATTTTTTTGACAGCTTTAAAATTGAGTCCAAATACGCATGATCTCTCTCAACAGAAGGCAGCAAATCCAACCTTCTATTTAGCCTTTCGTAAGCAACCTTTTTAGCCACTAAAGGAGATACAAACTCTACTATTTTATAGTATTGTAAAAATTGGATTTCCGGATCCTCAACACCTTTTGCCTGACGATACATTTTTAGTATCGGACTATATAACGGAATATCAGAAAGGTTTACGGCTGCAGTCTCATCCTTTTCTGTAACTTCATCGTCGTCTTCTTCATCATAAAATTCATCAATCCTATCATACAAGGCATTAATATCTGCTATCTCTGACGGATATATTGCAACACCCAATCTATCGGTCATGTAATAACACACTCTTTCAACCAACTCTTGCGCATTCGCTTTCTCATCACTATGAAATCTTATTTCGATTGCGGTATATGGCTCACATGCTCCAAATCCAAAGTCTTGCTCATAACAATTTTCTCTTGAATTCATCACTCCTATCAGAAATGGATTATTAACTATACTCACATCAACTCCTTCTCCTGAAAAAGAAAATGAATAGAGTTTATCCTCAAATCCACTATAACCCATTCTATTTGATGAAATAATGGTCTGTACTATATGGTTAGTTTGAACCGTCGTTTTATCTACCCGCTTTATCGTATCAATTTCCGACATGTACTCAAGAAAATCCTCAACATCAATGATTGTGTATTCCTGATCATCCGGGAATTGAAGATCTATCGTCTCTAATTCCATCTCCTCGGGAAGTTCTTCATATTCTTCTTCTGTCAAATAACCAGAATCATCCGAAAAACTTATACCTTCTTCTTCTAAAGAAGATAACATCTCCTGTAACTTTTTTATTGTTTCGATGTCAATCTTCATTCCTTTATTTGATTTTCATTAAGTCTTTCACGAAAAAACAATTCGGTGTAAAAATCATAAGTACCCATCGATACATATTTCATCTTATGAAAAGCATCTAACAACTCTCCGTTTGAATTACAATTACGCAACAGAACCATTAGCTGCTCTGCATCCAAAAACCAACTGTTAAAGAAAGGATTGGAGCATTCATTACTTACCAAAGCATCTTGGAATAAGGCATCTTTAGCATTAGTGAATTTTAAAAACGACTTTTTCAGGCTCTTTAATTGCTTCTTCTCCTCTTTTGTCAGATTAGTCTCATCAACTTCATCCATCTTAAATTCATATCGCATCAACTCTTCCAATACTGGCTTTACTAATACCCTATCCTGAATGGGCCCGAAATTCTGTATTGTCAAGGTAATATGTTCAAACGAGCGGTTGTCCCATAAAATAGTGTGTTTTTTATTATCCTTATCAACCAATTCAATCAGACCATCATTACGTAGTGTAGCCGAGGTCCTGTAACATTGGTGTTGCGACTCAACCAAACTTCCAGCAACATCCATTAAGACTGAAAAATCAAACCCTGACTTTGCTTTTTGTGACAAACTTTTCTTTTTTAATTCAAACAACATTATGTTTTTTTCAGTCTCAACCAATCTATCAGCTTCGCCTTCGGTCTGTCCATCCTTTGATAAATAATCTCCGCCAACTGAAACAACACCATGTTCTTCAAATCTCTTTGTTATGTACTTTTCAAACAATTCACCCACAATTTGGTCAATGTCAACCTTGTCATTTCTATAGTTTGACAACATCACTTCATACCACCCCCAAGAGTTTGTCGTGGCTGGTAATGAATAGTATCTACCACTTTTCTTTGCCAATGGCTTAAAATGGTGATTGATTTTCTCAGTATCATTTGGCAACAAGAAACCATTATCTAAAACAGAAACATCCCAACAAGCATCTTCGAGTATGGCTCCAACCTCATTCACCCCAGTTTCCTGCCGAATCAGAGCCTCATTCACAGGTAGTATTTGATTGTTTACAGTATGTGTTGACAATACACATTTCAGCACTTTCAAATAATCACATAGTGAATAGACACGACTCCACTTAATGCCAACATCATTAAAACCATTGACCAAGAAATCGCAAAAATCCAATGTAAACCAAGCAGAACGCTGAGTGAGATTATAAATACTCTCCTTATAGATAAGACTTGATAAATACTCTATCGGAGTCTTTCCTCTATGAAAAATATCTTCCCAAACTTGACCAAAAGCCTGCACTGGATACAGCACAAAGCATAAATCGGTTGCCAACTTAACGGTCTTTTTATATATTTCTTCGGCATTAATACCATTTGCAGGTCGAGCATCCAAATTTGCCAGAGCAAGATTAAAAAGGTAATTGTATGGTGTAAGGTTAATCTTGCCTTCTAAGATGTTTGGTTGATTTCCTCTGCCAAGAATAAAAAAACGCCCAAAACTGCTGTCGTAAGGCAGGCTCATAAGCTTTTGAAGAAACAGCTCACCACCAATCTTCCGCACCCCAGTTCTAACTTTCTCAAATGCTTCATCCTTTCTGTCCACCGTTAGATCATTTTCCCGTATGGAAACTTTTATCCCTTGCTTTACCAAACGTGCTGCTGCTTTGGCTCTTGAATGCACCTTGTCGTTTTCATAAACAAAGGAGTCGCCTCTATATTCAAGTTCTTTACAAGCCGATAACACTTCAGCCCAACGGGGATTATCAAAACTGACAATCCGCTTAACATCGCCACCTAAATGAGAATGAATAGTCTTAACAATCTGAAAATATGACTCATTGTCAACATTCATTAGTTCTTTTTCAAAAAAAAGAGCATCCCCTATTTTCAAAAACTGCCAATAATCTATCCAATCCTCATTTTCCTGGGGAATGAGCAACTTCACTTTATCGTCTTTTTCCGAACGTGAAAGATTGCTCATGTCAACTAAAGACTGAGAATCAACAAAATTTCTAAACTGAATAAATGAAATCATATCACGTACAAATAACTAAAACATTCTTACTTCCATTGCGGCCAAAACAAATAACTACAACCCCCCCAAACGCCTTTTAGAAACTTACTCATTCTTTAACCGTTAACCTTTAACCATTAACCCTGAACCGTAAGAATTCCTTCCACCTCGTGCGACACATACGGACCCTCCTTACACTCAAAAATGACTGAATTAGGCTCTAATGCTTCCACCGTATGCCACACATTCTTCTCAACATTCACGCCATATCGGCCTTCTGTGAGTGATAGAACAAGGTCTTCGATAACAGAGCCATCGTCATTGTATGTGGTGACACGTATCTTACCACGCAGCACAACGAACGATTCTTCTTTGGTAGGGTGATGATGAATGGGCACAACTGTGCCAGGCTCCATTGCATTTAGGAACCGATGGCACTTGTCTTCCAAACTTTCGTGAAAGATCAAGTTCATCCGCAACCGAGGCGAAGCCTTGGCTTGTGCTGACACTTCATCTAGTTTCTTGTCTATTATTTCCATTGTGTCCATATTATACCCGATACTACTCAAAAGTCTTATCACTTCAAAAACCTTTTTTGCTTTCTTCAACATTTCAGCCACAGAGTCGCCATCAGGCGAGCTGTAAAGGATATAGTTGGTGTGGCGCCACCCGTAATCACCAATCTTTTCATTTATAATAATTTACACACGCTTATTTATTCCAATTAAGAGTTGGCATCCGCTTAAAAAAACGAAGCGGATGTCAACTCTTTTGAGTCATTTTAAGTCCAATCTATTAAAGGTGGTTTGACCAATCCATTGCTTCAACAATGGCACGACGTTCCGGTGTGGGTTTTTCGCGGTCACGAACCTTCTTAGCTGGTGTACCAACGTAAATGCTCCAAGGCTCAACGTCTTTGTTGACAAACGAACCTGCACCAATCAAGGCACCCTCGCCAATGGTAACACCAGGCATAATGATGCAGTTGGCACCAATATAGGCATCGTCTTTAATGGTAACACCTGCATATCTCACCTCACTGGCACCTTCCGGCAGATGCTGCACAGAATAATAGCCATCAAATTTGTACGTCGAACCGAGAATCTTGGTACCCGGTCCGAGGAAGCATCTGTCGCCAATATGAACGAATGAAGCACCTTCCACGCAGCAATGCCAAGTGATTTCACTATACTTGCCCAGCTTAAAGGACTTCTGTGCATCAATAAAGGTGTAGTCGTAGATAATGCAATGGTCATCCAGCTCTGCATACCAAGGGTTGATGATTTTGGTTAATTGGAAAACACGAACGCCTTTTCCGCAATACTTCAGTTTGTCGAGGACGTTTTCGCCCATCATTTCGGTGTATTTAATTCCTTCCATGATAAAAATGTTTAGTATTAAACAATTATTTAACTTTGATTCTAATTAAATCATTTATCTTCTCATAACAAGCCAATTGCTCATTAAAAGTCGGGAATATCAAATCGACTATAGCCACCAAACTCGTACCGTCCACACATTTTTCCACATCATCGCCTTCCTTCAAGTATTCCAAAGTACGGGTAACATATTGTTTGATGGATTCATCGATGTACAATCCAGCATATTTCCCAGCCTCTTGACTAAATGTAGTTTGCTTGATGGCATAGCGGTAATGACGCTCATAATTTTTCACATAGTTCCAATAATCAGTATCTCTTACCGCTGTTGAAACAAGTAGCTTGCACAAATCTATACCAGAGAAATCGTAAACCAACAGAGGTATCTCATGTCCTCCCTGGCGCACATTGATTTCAATGACAAAGAAGTCGCCATTCTTGTTGAAATAGCCTTCAATATTGTATTCTCCAAATTGAACTCCAGCGGCTTTGAAAAGCTTTGACAATGTATCTCTAAGTTTATCAAACTTCTCTTTTTCCAAGAATAATGGTGCGGTATAGGTCATCGGCACCATAGGAGCCCATGCCGCTCGTGTGGTATAGAACAGACCATCCCACAATATTTCCCCATCGTACAAGAAAATATCACCCTCAATGGTAGTCAACGACGGCATCTCCACATACTCCTCCACTGCAACCATACTGTTTCTCGAATACTTCTTGCAATCAGTAAATACCTCTTCTATTATCTTCTCATCAAATTGTTCGATTTTTCTTGAACCACGGCTACCAGAGCATTCGCACGGTTTAATGATGATTGGATAGGAAAGCTCTGGCAATTTATCGAACACTTCTAATAATGAAGAGGTGACAAAATGTTTGGGATAATAGACTCCAACTTCTTTTTGCAAATCCCTGAACCGGCTTTTAGACATAAGTATAGTGATGCCATCCTCACTATTGCCAACCAGCCCTAACTCATTGGCAATTCTGGTGACGATCGGCATGGCTGGTTCAGAATTGGTGATGATGCCATCCACTTTTTCATTTCTAGCCACATCAATCAGGGCGTCATAATCCATTGTGCTTGCAGCATAATAAGTATCAGCGTATTTATAGCCTGGGCATTCGGTGGTCATGTCGCACAACACAACATGGTAATTCATCTTTTTAGCAGCGTCCAGCAATTGAACTTGACGGATACCACCACCAACAATCAGTAATTTTTTCATTATAAAGCTTTTCGTTATCCTTTCATGTTTTCAAAAACCTCTTCGTTCTCCAGTACTATTGGTTCCACGTCCACGTCACGCAGGAAGATGTAGGGCTTGTTGTAGTGGTGGTACTGGTCGCGCACAATGCGGTCGGCATTGCCGTCTTCCATAATGGTCATGGTGTCGCTAATCAGGTCAAAGCCCACACGTGTCATCACGCCCGTATAGGCCATGTGGCGAATGTTGACCTCCGTCACTTTCAGCTTGCCGTTCTTATCCTCCTTCAGGTCGAAACTTAGAATGCCATGGGCTGGCACGTTGAGTTTGGCACAGAGGTACTTGATGCAGTCGTCGCAGAACTTGTTGATTCTATCCTCGTTCAGGAAGCGGGCGAAATGGGTGTTGCCCGTAACATGGCTTGGGGCTGTGTTGGCCATCACATATTCGGCACACTCCAATGCAGCTCCCTTCACATACTCGTTGTTGTAGTAGAGCATCTGGTTGGCAAGGTGGCGACCGGTGAGGAACTCGCTGACGGTGAACTCCTCAATCTTGCTATTGATGAAGAGCCAGCTCTTGTAGCTGTCCAAGTTGTCCAAGCGAAGCGAACCCAGTCCGCCAGTACCCTCGGTGGCGCGAATCCAGCAAGGGAAGCCAATCTCATGCTCCACCTCGTGGAACTTCGGTTCCTTCTGCGTCACCTTGATGGTCTTGGGGATAAAGTCGGTGCCTTCGAGCAGCGAGGCCATGATGGCCTTGTCACGAAGCGACTCACTGAGCAGCTTGCAGCCCATGAAGGTAGTCACGGGATGCTTGCCGTGCTTCTCGTAGTAGTCGCCCCACACCACAATCTCGGCTTCGGGCTGCACAAAGGCGTAGTCGATACGACGCTCAGCCACCAGCTTCTCGATAAAGGGGAAGTATTCAGGGCTGTCGCAACGGGGACAGACGTAGTATTCGTCCACCAGCTTGCGGCCTTTGGTGTACATAAAGAACCCCATGGCTTTCTTGTCGGCATCGATGCCGATAACGTGGTAGTGCGGGTACTTCTCGCGAATGACGGTGGCGATGCTTCTTGGAGTCAGACCACCAATTCCAGTAATAAGTAACGTTTTCATTTATGATTCTATTAATTGTTCAATTCAACTCTGATTTATTTTTCTTTTCGAACACGGATGACACGGATTGAACGGATTTATACCACTATTCTTTCGTGTTCCAGTTCGTCTGAGCAGCCGAAGTTGTACAGCAAACCTAATTTGTAGCCTGTGGCATGAAGGTAATTGTAAACTTGAGACCGGTGAGCATCATCCAATGTGCTTACCGCCTTCAGTTCTACAATGACCTTCCCATAGCAGACAAAGTCTGCTTTGTAGGTTTGCTTCAGTTCAATTCCGTCGTAGATTATCTTTTTCACGCTCATAAGGGATATTGCATCTTTGAAACTCTATTTCCAAAGCCTCTTGATACACAGCTTCCAGAAAGCCGTGTCCCAATTTGTTGTAAACTTGAAACGCGGCTCCATTGATAGCATAGCTGAGGTCGCTGTAAATCAAAGCCATAATTTTATCCGTTTAATCCGTTAGATCCGTGTTCGTTAATCACAGCGACAATCCTTGCCATATCGTCTGTGGTGTATCTCTGGTCGCAAATCAAAGACAACTCGGTGTCGTATATTTTATTTACAGCGTAGCCTGCTGGTATCAGTGCGGGTTTTGGCCAGTGGATGGGACAATAGATTTGTGCCTCAATCAGTTTCTTGCGGACTGCGTTACGCTGCTCTGTAGTGTAAAAAAATACAGGTACAAACAGCGGCACAGCCTTGTCGGTCAATTCATCAATAAACCGCACACCTTTCAGATGCTCATGCAGATATTTGGCGTTATTTCTGCGTTTATGGCGCATGGTGGCAATATCTTCGGTCTTGTACAACGCATACGAGAGGTCGTCCATTTCATAGTTCCAGTAATCCTCAGCTAGATGATGTCCGAACTCACCATATAGGTTCAGAAAGACCTGTTTATCAATAGAGGTATCACCATCTATAAATGCCTTCTTCATCCGCATAGCCTTCTCTTTGCAATCCAGATAAGGATAGGGTTTTAAGTGGTAATCGTTTACGCCCTCCACCACCGCGCCACAAATTACCCCCATCCACTTGCGAATGCTGGCAAAACTATAGTCAGCAAGTTCCAAATACGGGTCATTTTCCATCAAGAACGAATGGGTTCTATCGTATAAAATAATCGCACCTTGCTCCTTGAACCTTTTAACAATTTTTATCGGAAACGTATTCTCATACCCAAAGTAGTTGGTCAGATAAAAAATATCTGTGTTATCTGTGCAATCCGTGTTCGTTTTATAATTGACCACGGATTTGCCCGATTTAACGGATGAAATACTATCAGCGTTCAGTTCAACATCATAAAACCTCACATCTACTCCTCGTGAGAGAAACGGCGCAAGCATCGAGTCACACCCCCAAGCAGGCATATACACCGAACGCATAGTCCGCGTCTTGGCAATATCTTGAATGATTAAGTCTATCGCCGTCCTGCCTGAAAGCACATAGCAACCCTCCCTGTGAGAAACAGCCGCAGGTTCCCGTTCCAACCAGAACTCGCTGCCTATTTCCTTATATATCATTGCGCTTTTGTTCTTTGATGAGAGCTTCACGCTGTGCCAATGCTTTCACGGCAAGATCGTGCTTGCCTTGTTCTTCCCACTCGGTAGCCCTGTATTCATGGAAGCTGACGACACCGCTGGTTTCAATGCCAACGTTCTCTCTTTTAAAGACCTTATAAATGGTCAGGAAGAAAATCTTGATGTCGAACCACATGGTCAATTTCTCCACATATTCCACATCGTATTTCAGCTTTTGTCCCCATATGATTGAAGTACGGCCATTGATTTGAGCCCAACCAGAAATGCCCGGTCTCACCTCATGTCTACGTTGTTCTTCTTCGGTAAAGAAAAACTGATAGGTGGTAGGCAAGGCTCTCGGACCAATAAAAGCCATATCACCTTTTAGAATATTAAACAATTGAGGTAGTTCATCCATCGAGGTGGAACGTACAAACCTTCCAACCTTGGTGAGTCGCTGTTGATCAGGAAGCAGTTTTCCATCCTCACCACGTTCATCAGTCATGGTTTTATACTTGATAATATTGAATGGTTTGCCACCCTTGCCAATACGTTCTTGCAAGAAGAAAGCACCAGCACCTTTATTTGCAAAGTGCAGCCAAAGAGTGACTACAATAAATAAAGGAGATATAATAATAACTGCCACCAAGGCTCCAAGGAAGCCTATTAAGCGTTTGAGAAAAAATCTATACATCTTTGATAATTGAAAATTAAAAGTTGACAATTGAAAAGTAATTCTATGCGGTCACATGACCTACAAACTCTCGCCAAAGCAATTGATACGATTTTATATCAGCGTATTCTTTGAATTTCCAACTGTTACGAAGCATTCGCTTGGCGATATACATGCGTCTTTTATTTGAGCTTTTACTTTTGTCTGTATGCGGTGCTTTGATTATATCATCCCAAACTTTTTGCTCTTGCGTTTCGTTAATGCCATCTGCTGCCTCTACCTCTTCTGCCGGGAACCATTCTTGTGGTACCCCTAGTTGTTTCAAAGCAATAGCCGTAAGTGTATCACAGAATAAGCCCCAACGTGTATTTGCTTTCTCTGTGTTGACAATCTGAGCATTCCCTGTATTCAGTTGTTTCAAAGCCAACACCCAATCAATTACATGTCGCATTTCTATCTTTTCGCCCAAGAAATGCTCGTATGCATGCCAACCGACAAACAACGCAGTGAAAGCGGGATCAGGAAAGTTAATACCAGGAACTGATGTCGACTGCTGGTCTCTAACAGCCAACTGTTGCAATGTTTCTTCTGGTCCAACTAATCCATTTGTTACCTTCGTATTGGAAAAAGCGAAGTGATGTTCAACTGAAACTCCATCAATCTTTAGGTAAGCATGATGACCATCCACACTATCAACCTTTACATCATGCTTCGCAAAGCAAGCATTGACAGCATCGTAACTATCGCCAGAGAAGATGTCAATATCGCTAAACTCGCGGAGATTTGGATTCGGATAAAAAGTCGACAAAGAGAAGCCCTTTAATATTGTCGTTGTCAAACCATTTTTAGCCAACCAAGAGCCTATCTTTTCAACGACCTGCCGTTTATACTGCGACTGCTCTGCGACACTTTGTGTGTAAGCCATCCATTTTGACCACAGAGTGAATGACGGCCTAAACTCCTTTGGAAGAGAGGACATAGCCGGAAACGTCATTGCCAACACATTCTGCTGCAACGCCAAGTCAAAGCACCGTTGCCAATCTGCTTCTGATGCTCCTTCAAAGACCTTCTCGTTCAAAGGCCGCTTGCAAAGCGTGGCGTTTATGAGTTCTAAAAGTAAATCGCTCACGGATTATTATTCTAACATTAATTCCCGTAAATTGGCCGTTAATTTCTCGTTAATATCTTTCATGCTTCTCACAGATATCACAGATACCACAGATAACCGCTCTAACTAATTTCATATAGATGACAGACCAACGGTCTGCTTTGCAGTATGCAAAGGTGTTCTTTTTGTCAGAAGATTGATTGAGAGTTCACTCTCATAAAGTCTTCTGTAAAAAAACACTCATCATATATATGAAATCTACCCATTCGCTCGATTCGTCAAATTAGTGTTCAAACCAGTAATCCGTCTAATCCGATAAATCCGTGGTCAATAATTAATGATCAAATTAATGGTAATTACACGTTCATTTCAGCGTTATCTGCGATTTCCGTGTGACTATTTAAGAGATTCGATGATTTCGAGTTCACGTGCAGCCAATACTTTATAATCGAACCTCTTTGCCACTTCTTTTACTCTTTCGCACATGGCATCGTAACTGGCTCGTGGTTGCTCTGCAAGGCCACGAATCGCCATTGCAAAATCATCAGCAGTCTCCAAATCACGGCAAACTCCAAGATTATTATCCTTGATTACATTATCGTAAACAATATCCACATTGCAAACAATGGGTTTACCTGCCGCCAAATACTGGAACAACTTACCAGAACTCACTCCAAATTGTCCAAAACCTTTTTCATAGTTCATCACGTTGACTGTAGCTTGACTCACAACCCACGCACATTCCTCTAATGGAATACGATTCTCTTTGAACACTACATTGTCGAAATTGTTATCATTAACGTACTGCTCAAGTTCAGGCCTATACTTACCATCGCCATAGATAAAGAATCGATAATTGGGCATGTCGTGCATCTTTGCCGCGGCATCAACAAGGGTCTTAACATTATTGGCTTTGTTAATCGAACCCAAATAAACAATCTTTGTCAAGTTTGAATCATTTATATCCTCATCCTTACGTGGATAAGCCACCTTATTCTTTTCAAACTCTTCCAAGTCAATACCATTATTGATATAGTGAAGATGAGCGGGGTCTATCTTGCCGCCCTGTTCCTTCATCCAACCATGTCGTTTCAAATAATCGAACGATCCTAAGAAAGTGAAGATGATGTCGTCTGCTGCATAGTAATAACGTTTCTCTATGGCGTATGCCACTTTCATGGCGGGGTTGCTACGCTTTACAAGCCCCATTGTAACAAAGAATTCCGGCCACAAATCCCAAGCTTCTGCGATATACTTACATTTGAGTTTCTTAGCCAGTTTAACAATCGGATAGTCAAATGGTGGGTGTATATTCTGGAGGATTACATCAGGACGTTCAAACTGTTTGCGACCTTTTAAGATTGTTTGTGCAAACTTCCAAATGGAATACATCCTTTTAGGGCCATTGCCTTTGAAATCCGGCACACGAACATGCACAAAGCGGAAGCCATCATACTGGCGTTCCACAAAATTGCCACCTTTAAACTCACTGTCACTTATTTTGGCTGTACGGCCAGCATTGATGGTTATTACTTCATGACCGGCATCCATGAAATGCTTCGCCAGCTTCAGATAGCGAGGATTGCCAGCGGTCGCTGGAGTGCCAGCGTAATAATTAACTATCCAAATCCGCATAATTAGCTTAATTGCTTACAGCTTAGTAGCTTATCAGTAATTGATTATTTAAATTGGTTAATAAGTCTTACAACTTCTGCGACCTCATCCATAGTGATAGCAGGCCCGATAGGCAAACTGAGTTCCTCGTTGGCAATGCGCTCGGTAATGGGGAAGCTCATGCTGTTCCACTCCTTATAGCACTCCTGCTTATGCGGGGCGATGGGATAGTGAATCACTGTGCCCACACCATTCTGTTCCAAATAGTCGTGCATGGCATCGCGCTTGCCATTGGCCACCAAAATTGGGAACAAATGGTAGGCATTCTGCTCATCTGGTAGGCGGTCAGGCAAAGTAATTAGCGGGTTGCTGATATGGTCGTAGTAATAGTTGGCCACCTGCTTGCGGTGGGCATTGTCCTCCGCCAAGTATTTCAACTTCACATCGAGCACCGCAGCCTGAACCTCATCCAAACGGCTGTTGCGGCCTGTGTATTTGAACACATACTTCTTCTGCGAACCATAGTTGGCTAAAGTACGGACTGCCTCAGCCAAAGCGTCATCGCTGGTAGTGACAGCACCGCCATCACCCAAAGCGCCCAAGTTCTTTCCGGGATAGAATGAATGACCCGCTGCATCGCCAATAGAGCCCGTAGTGCGGCCATCAGTGTGATTGCAGCCATGGGCCTGAGCGTTGTCCTCAATGAGCTTCAAATTGTACTTCTTACACAAAGCCCCAATCTTTTCGGTGTAAGCATTGCGGCCATAGAGGTGGACAATGCAGATAGCCTTTGTCTTGGGGGTAATGGCGGCCTCAATCAAGTCATCGTCAATCTCAAAGGTATTCAACTTAGGTTCTACCAACACAGGCTTCAGGCCATTCTCCGTAATAGCCAATATGGTGGCAATATAGGTGTTGGCCGGAACAATCACCTCATCTCCAGGCTGCATCACGCCCAGCTCGATATAGGCACGGAAAATCCAAATCAAGGCATCCAAGCCGTTGGCACAGCCAATGCAGTGCTTGGCACCAATGAAGTTGGCATAGTTGGCTTCGAAGCGTTTGTTTTCCTCACCCTGGAGGTACCAGCCGCCGTTCACCACACGGGTGACGGCCTCATTGATTTCAGCTCCATGAAGAGCTGTAACGTCTTTTAATGAAAGAAACGGTATCATGTTTTTATTGTTTATTTGATTTATTACATTATAACTCTATATTTTCCTAACAAACCGCGCTGGATTTCCTACCCATATCTCACCAGCTGGAACATCTTTTGTCACCACTGAGCCAGCACCTATCAAAGCGTTCTCGCCAATAGTGATGCCTGGCAGCAGTGTGGAGCCTGCTCCTACCGAGGCTCCTTTGCATATCTTGGTGCGAAGCAACTTCCAGTCTTTATTCTTAGCTTTGGGGTACATGTCGTTGGTGAAGGTCACATTAGATCCAATCATCACATTGTCTTCCAACTCTATGCCGTCCCAAACTTGCACACCGCATTTGATGGTTACATTGTTACCAATCTTCACATCGTTCTCAATAAAACAGTGGGAACAAATGTTTACGTTCTCCCCTATTTGCGCCCCAGGCAGCACCACGCAATATTGCCAAACATTTGTGCTTTCGGGGATATTCTTGTTCTGACAGTCTGAAAGTGGGTGTATCATGCCGCAATCCTCCTTTCTGAAGCATAGCGGCCTCTAACTTTTAACTTTAAACTCTTAACTATTAACTGTTTGCGCCTGCCCCCCCCGCTAACTCATTGTTATTCATTAACTTACACCACTCATCAAAATCCATACCGTTCCAAGGCATATTTCTGTTGAAGTGGTAAGGCCATGGATAATGGGCTTCGCCCGTCTCACGGTCTTTGATTTCACGCACATCTTTCAGCACCTTGGCAGGAACGCCAATCACCAACTGGTAGTCTGGCACATCTTTGGTAACAGAGCTACAAGCACCCACCAAGCAATGCTGGCCAATCTTCACACCCGGCAACAGAATGCTTCCTGTAGCTACTTGTGAAAAATCACCCACAGTTGGGCCAACGCAAATATCTGACGGCGGTGTGGGGTCATTGGTGAACACCACATAAGGATAAACAAACACGAAGTTGCCCAATGTGGAGTGCATACCAATATGCACATTGCTATGCAGACGGCAATAATTCCCGAACACTGAATGGCCTTGTATATCATCAAGCGTGCCGAGACTACAATGATGACCAAACACTGTGTTCTCACGCACCGTCACACGGTGACCTGTTTGGAAATGGTCTCCCATCGTGTTGCCAGCATAGATGATGGTGTGGCTGCGAATAAGCGAGTTTGCACCTATTACAGTCTTGGGATTTTCATATTTATCACCCTCATAATAATAGTCATTCAAAGGCTCACCAATCACACAATCGTTGCAGATGATGGTGTTGTCGCCAATTTCCACATTGTCATAAATGATAGTGTGGTCGCCTATCTTAACGTTATTTCCAATTTTGGCCAAGGGGCTGATATG
>JAEEGL015330945.1_pt1 | contig 29805 bp, 8 predicted proteins | sample 9134231 | NCBI WGS metagenome assembly JAEEGL01 (sample SAMN16246548, study PRJNA631951) | gut metagenome | biome: gut microbiome; feature: rumen; material: fiber-attached | host: Bos | place: Iran: Karaj | collected 2018-10
GATCCAGTTCTGAGCGGATGCCGTTCAGATCCCCGTACCCGTTTCCGTTGGTATCCCGGAAGCTGTTCACATATATCTCGTATGCGATGGTCTTCTGCCACCATTTGAGGGAGGAAGAGTCGGACATTACCCGGCCTTCGCTACATCCCGAGGCCACCAGCAGGTTCAGCGCAGGAATTATGCACAGGCACCGTCTCGCGAGAGCTTTCAGTTTCGTTATCCCCGATCTGTTATTCTGCCTTTTCATCGCAGCCATGATGATCTCCTATGTCTTTATTATTCTTCGACACGCTCACGCCGGCCGGGCGACAGGGTCCTCTGTTTTATTTTGCCGTGACAAAGACCCGGACCTCAGCCTTTTGGGCTCCGCAGGATACGGTGACGGTGGCGGGTACAAGAGCGCCATTCTTAACGGCAGATGCCTTCTTTGCCGTGACGACGCCGTTCTTCACAATCACTCCCTTTCCGGAGACCTTCCATTTCAGCTTCGACACCTCTGTGCAGTCCAGAGGGTTCAGGAGAGACCGGAGTACGTCGCTGTCCCCCTCCCTGAGGATCAGGCTCCCGTCGGAAAGCAGTCCTTTGGAATCCCCTGTGATCCCGATGGATTTTGCGGGAGCTGTCACAGTCACCTTGATAAGTTTCCTGTTCATCTCCTCTTTTTCCGTATACAGGTTCCGGTCAAAGGTCTCTATTGCGATCCAGGAAGTACCCGGGGCAAGCCCATTTACGGTCAGGGTCTTTGAAAGGCTCTTTTTCCCGTCGTCCGTTAAGGCGCTGCTCTCCGTAAGGGACACCAGCTTTGCCCGGGAGGTGTAGGCCCTGAGGACCCTGTTTTCATTTTTGTAATCGCTGCCCTTGGCGCCTATGGTAAGGGACAGTGTCTCCCCCGCTGCAATCTTTATGGAGCTTTTCGAAGAGAACAGGGAAGCGCCCTTGTCTTTCTTTACATTTCCGGGTTTATTGTCATCAGCCACGGTGAGCTTCATGACTTCCGTCCGGACGATACTGTTGTCACGCTTGACCGTGACGGTGATGCTGACGGGTGTGTCCGTTGCTTTCTTTGCGGTCACAAGTCCCTTGCTCACGCTCACAGCCTTCGGATCGCTGCTTTGGAAGCTCACTTTTTCTTTCCCGGTCTCGTAGGGCGAGCGGCTTAGGATATACTTCTGCTGGCCCACTGTCAGCGCCGACAGATCCTTCCTCAATATGGAATCGTCGGCCGGCTCCGCTTTTTGAGGCACGGGTTCCGGAAGCCTGCTGCAGGCCAGGACGTACCCGTTTTCCGAGTCCGCTGTCTCGCCGAAGAAATAGATGTTATCCCCCGCGGCAAAGGTCAGAGAATTAAAGGTCCTGGAATCGGAGATCCGTCCGGCTCCTTTTGAAAACGCTGTTCCATCCCATGGGCAGTAATAATTATCCGCGGTGACTGCCGCGCTTTCCGAATGGGTGGTGACGGGCCCCGCCATATAGATCCCGTCAGTTCCGCCAAAACCGGAGGGGATCTCCATCTGCAGACCGGTGCCGGCAGGCACGGATAACTGAGTCTTTTCCTCGACATAGCCGTCATTCTGTTTCCTGAGGGTGATCCGATAGTATTCTGCGCCCGCGCCCCACGCTTCAGCTTCATCGCTGAATCTGCATCCAAGGGCCCGGATGGTGCCGTCCCCGTCGAGCTTCAGCGCTGTTTCCGGGAGAACGCAGGCAGACAGGTCCAGAAGCTTCTCTGCGGAGCCGGTGACCGGATCTATCCGGAAAAGTGAGGAAGGCTTAAAGGATTTGTAATAGAGATAGGATCCGCTGAACGAATAAGGTGTGTTGAAACAGAGAAGACAGTCCTTGTCCGCAATAAGCGTCCGTACTCCGCCGGGAAGCTTGTCCCCGTCGGAAGTCCTGACGGTTACCCTGTTGATGACGGACAGTCTGTCCGGGTCATACCAGGCCAGGTCTGAAAGTTCCGCCACATCTTCAGTCACCCTGGCCGGTTTCCCCTCCCCTTCTTCATCGAAAAAGAGCAGATGTCCCTGATAGTCTGCAACGTTCCCGTAAAGCCCGGCCGGGACAGCCTCATCACCTGAAAGGAACGTAAATTCAAGGGATCCTGTGTCAAAGATCCAGGTTTCATAAGCGTCGTTATCGTCATTCTTCGAAAGGAGCCATACCCGGTCCCCATCCGTATGGGAGCTGTGGAACCATCCGGATCTGAATCTGTCGGAGGAAGGAAGGGTTATGCGCCTGTATTTGTCTCCCAAAGGTCCTGTCCGGACCACGCGGCTTCCCGATCTGTGGCTTACGGGGTCTGTCACGGTGACTATTATCTCCCCTTCCGTAAGACCTTCGGGTATATCGCAGACCAGCGTCTCTTCGCCGTCGGCGGAAGAAGTTCCCTTTACGGCGTTTATATCCCAGGTTCCGTCGCCCTGTGATATGGTCACGTCTTTATTTCCCTCGCCGAAAAAGAATCCCCTGATGTGAAGCTTGCCGTTGGCCATTGGCCGGACATCGTTCACCACCGGGCGGTACCGGCTTTCGTCCAGCGAATTTCTCACGTTGGCGACGCCTCCCATGCGGCAGAGCCCTTTTAACTCATCTGTCTCCTTAACGCCGGCGAGGACCCTGGCAGCCCTTTTTTCGGCGGAATCTTCGGGCCACCGCGCAGCCATTATGGCCACCTCCCCCGCAACGGCAGGCGTAGCCATTGAGGTTCCCGTTTTCACTCCGTAAGCGCTGAGATCGGGGTCGCTGACGATGCGAAGATCCCCCAAATGCACCTTCATGGTCCCGGTCTCATCGGGCTTCCCGAAGATGGTCAGCCTGATAACGGGATCTTCCCTTATCATATCGGCGGGTAACGCCAGATTGAACAGCTGCCAGCCGCCCTCGTCCGGATCGTAGTATCCGTAGTATTTCAATGAAGGATCGTTTTCTGCATGCGAATACCCGCCGTCACTGTTTTTTGCAGCCACTAACACAAAAGAATCCTCGGCAGGATCGCAGTTCTCAAGTTTTACAGCGAGGTTGACAAAAGCGGTATCACTGAGTTTTCCCGCGCCCTCCGGAAGAGTGACATACGCAAAATGATAACCAGCTTCTCCATCCTTATCATCCCAGGATTCGGTAAGCGAATATCTGTACTCCTCCGACGGGTGGCTTTCTATCCTGCCCGGGGTGTCTTCACCGTATTCGTAGTGGAAATATGTGTTTTCGGACGAAAAATCATCATGCATCTTTCGTCCGGCCGCATCGGTTCCCGGGGTCTGAATTTCCTGATAGTCGGGATGAGCCGTATTGATCGTAGACCAGATCAGGGACCCCGGCGCAAAGAGGTCCGTGGTCCTTACGCCGTAACTCGAGCTCCCATTCTTACTGCCATCCTCCCTGCAGTTATCCACACTTATCAGTGATGAGGCATGGGTCGAAGTAGAAACGGAGAAGGAATTGATATCGTTGTCCCAGGCCTGGTTGCCGGCCGCCATGACGGTCACGATCCCCAGTTTTGCAAGCTCTTCTATACCCAGGGTGAGAGCCTGGGAATGCCCGGATTCCCCGAAGGAGCAGCTTACAGCCACCACGTTTACTCCCTGCTTCTTTGCTTCGGCGATATACCTGAACGCCTTCAGGGTGGTGGCATGGGTTTCGATCTGATGGTCATCGGAGTGCCGTACAGCCATTATCTTCGCGCCGTTGGCTCCGCCGCTGACGCCGAAATCGTTCCAGGCCGCGGCTATGATCCCTGCGCAGTGTGTCCCGTGGTCTCCTCCGGGATGATCATTGGGCATGGGGTCGTCCGTGGTTCCTTCACCCCCGGTGTTTATTCCGTATTTTCCGCCTCCCATGGCCACAAGTTCAGGATAATCAAGCCCCTCGTCCCACATTGCCGGCGCAAGATCCGGATGCGTGTAATCCACCCCCGTGTCGACAACCGCAACGACGGTGCCGTTCGCGTTCTCATTAGCCGGATCGTTCCAATCGGGCACATCCATCCCTCCGGGACCATTGCCGTAGGCGTACTGCTTGTCCGTCAGATTACACTTCTCAGTCACGTCTGCGGAGACGGGGAGCAGGGCGTCATCCGGGGGCCCCGCTTCTCCCGAAGCAGCCTGTTCCGTATCCGGATCCACGATCCCGGAGCTCAGATTCGGTTCCGCCCAAAGGACTTCAGGGACTCCCTCGAACAGGGAAATAAGGTCTTCATTTGTATGATCGCTGCTCACCACCTGAAGGAGCCTTCCCTCATCCGTATCCATGAGTTCCTCGGCCCCACTCAGCAGTTCCCCGGCCTTGCCGGCGGCGGTAAACGGCTCATCACTCACGCACAGGATGACGTCGCCCTCCTGACCGGACTGTCCGGAAACGATCGCTCCGTTTTCGACGTGTGAGGCCCCGGGCTTTGCGTACACCGTGCCCGCGCTCACAAGAAGGGATGCGCAGAGGCACAAAGACAGAAATTGATTGTTTATTATTTTCATGGATCGGTTCCTTTCACATGGCTGTGCTCGCAGGGCTTTGCACGCTCAATAAAACTCATCCGGCTGTTTCCGCGAAGGCCGCATCAAAAGTCAAAAGTAATCGTCGTCTTCGTCGTCATAGAAATCGTCGTCTTCTTCGTCTTCGTCTTCGTCATCATCATCTTCAAGATCGTCGTCAAATTCGTCATCAAATTCGTCGTCTTCTTCCTCTGCCAGGGCTGATCTTCTTTCCTCTTCCTCTTCCTCTGCCATCCTTATCGATGAACCTGCTATCCATCCCCTGGTATAGTCCTCGTCAAAGGAACGCCTGCCAATCCCGAATCTGCCGTCAGTAAAACCTTTATGCTCATCGTCAAACAGTCCTGCCATGATATTATCCTCCGTCACTTGCCGTCATCCGGGATGAGATAGATGTTCACGCTGAGATCATATGAGAGGTCATCATCGTCGGAATACGGATAGACGCTGAGGCTTCCTGTTGTCTGCGGGGCAGAGACAGTAAAGTTTTTTACATAAGAGAATCCCGAGCCATAGGCATTGAAGGTGTCGACAAGAGCGTTGCCGCTTCCGGCATCTTCAAGACTGAAGTACACGTCCATGTACTTCGACGGATTTCCACTTGCTACCATCATCACGTATTCACCCGCCTTTGCAAATGTGCACTGGCCCGTCCACTTATTATAAGTATCCTGTACCCACCTGGGATTGAATGATGCAACGGGTTCTGCCTCCTGCAAAGTAAGGGAGCCTGCGTTGGTCTCAGCGGAGGACGCTTCCACATGCACATAGATCACATCGCCCTTTTCCACATAATAATATGCGGTTTCATCATCCGATGCATCCGCCTGGAGCATGTAAGAGCCCATGTCGCCCCATTCATCACTGCCGCCGTTCAGTACATAGCCGCTCAGAGACCCCGAGGAACATGCCAGGGTGATATCATAGAATCCACTCCCGGGAACAGTGTAACTGAACCACCCGGAAGCATTCTTTCCGAGGCTGATGGGCGAGGCCGTGTCCTTAACCAGAGTCCCGGTCTTTATCCTGTTTACGGAAAGGGTGGTCTTCACGGGTTCCTTCAGGGCTTCATCCGGAACGGTTCCCCTGTTAAAGCTGAAGTCAGCCGAACCGTTGCTGCCGCAATAGAAGTACCCTGATACCTCATCATCTATATCTCCGCTGTAAATATAATTGTCCTCATTATCCTTCGCCTCCAGATGTGCCTGCATGGCGTTCCCCTGGAACTTCCCGGTAGATGCTCCGAAGGTGTACCAGCCCCCCTCGGACACAGCCAGCCTGTATCTGTTATATACCGCTCCGTCGTAGGCCAGATCAAACTTCTTCACCTCTCCGTCTTTGATGTCCTCTGTCTTTTCCCTGATGATCTGAATGCTGCCTTCCACCTTCTTAAGCGTATCCGTTATCCCATCCGTAGCGACCGAGATAATCACCTGTTCGTGCGCTTCCCCTTTACCGTAAAGCCTGCAGATACCGGTTTTAGCATCGGTGACGCCGGATTCGTTCAGTTCTTCACCCACCACGCTTGCCTTGACAGGCACACTGTCCGCATCCGCTTCTTCGCTCACCTTTGTCGCCGACTTGTACATAAAGGTGTAGTTCCCCGGCAACGGAGGCTCAAAAATGTAGAGCATGATCCCGCCGTCACCGGCGTTCTCATCCAGCGAGAAGTTCTTTGTATCAGCGAGGGTGACAGATTCATACGGAATCTCCTCCACCACAGCCGTGATCGGAATGTCTACATTGCAGTCGAACCTGAAGAATAAGGTCCCATGGGCGATCAGTTGATCGTTTATGTCAGAAAGGACATCCCTGTTGTTCAAAAGGTCAATCCTGACAGCCCTGTCCACGCAGTCGATATCCGGGATTTCTAATGGAGTGGAGAGATCCGGTCCCAAATACACCTCTTTCAAAGTGAATCCGAAATCCGTTTCCGTCTCGAACCTGAACGTATAAAGACCGTCCTTATCGGGCGACGTAAATGAGAACCAGTTATATGCCCCGCAGGTATTTTCGGATAATGTAACCTTCTTTTCCTGCCCGGCACTGAGTTTTACGGCATCTCTTTTCCTGACGGTGACAGTCATATCGGTCCCGGTGTAGGTGGTCACCTTCAGGAAGACCCTGCCGTCCCGGGTGGAAATATAACCGTGATCAGCTAAAACATTACTACGTTCTATATTATGGGCAAACGCCTCGAAAACACCCGTGTTGCCGAGTTCTTTGACCCGCAGCTTTGAACCGGGAGTCTTCACTTCAACGCTGTAGACCTCGCTCTCGTCAGGCGCGAAGCAGAAGTAATGATCTCCTGCCTCTGCGCCTTTCACGGCTGTCTGGCCGATCACAAGCGGCGTGAACATCTTCTCTTCAGCCTTCCCTGTGACGGTTCCCGCAATCGTGGACCTTACGGAGAAACCGTTGGACGTGAACTCTTTAAGTTCCCTGTCAGTCAGCACGTAGGTGAAGGTCCGGTCGTCCTCCGTAAGGTTCCCTGATGTGGCCAGAACATCGCCATCGCCGTCAAACCCGGAATAAAGCGTAAGTTGCGCGCCAACAGGTCCGGTAAAGGTAAAGATCGTGTATCCGCTCTGTTCGGTCTTGGGAACGCTGTAGCTGTAATTCACGCATCCGTCTGCATCCACGCTCACGTCCTCACTCCCGGCTTCGGTAAGAAGGTGAGTTTTCTTTGATCTCAAGGTAAGCTTTACGTTCTCATACGCATGGTCGGAGCTGCCGTTGGTCAGACTCATGAATACTGTTTTGCCGCCTTCAAAACGGCCTAAATATATGTTGCCTGAAGCCGGAGAATACCAATTCATGGCATAGTTCTGACAATCGTCACCTGTCAGCTCGTACACCGACTCAGACCATTTCAGTTCCAGGCCCTCGCCGCCATTCTCATACTCAATAATGCAGTCGCCCTCCTCCGGAGTGACAAAGGACCAGACAGCGGATGACCGGGAATGATCGGTCAGGGGAATGGACGGTTCGAGGCTTGCGGTTACCGGGTCCCCATTCGCGACAATAGGGTTGACCGGCTTATGTTCAGCCTTGATCGAGCCCTTCCCGGGTATTTCGGGCGTGGCGTCTTCCGACTTCACAATGAAATACAGAACGTCGCCTTCCTTAAGCCCTTCGCTTACATTAAACTCAGAAAGCTGGGTCCCCTCATTCTTCACGCACCTGTCATTCACATCGGAACCCGGGGTCATGATGGTCCTCGTTACGTACCAGTCCACGGGAGCGCTGCCATCCTCATCCTTCCTTGTGAATGAGTAGATGCCGTTCTCAGACGCCGTGAACTTGTAATACCGTTCTTCATTCTCGCCATCGACCGGATTAGTTATATTGTAGTTCACTTCCTTCTCCGTGGTCAGGGTGTCATCGGGCACCACCTTGTTGACCGTGATCCTGTATTCCTGGCCCTTGGTGACGCCGGAATTCTCGGACAGGAAGATCCTCAGTTCGTTTCCCTTCATCAGGCCGATCCCCTGCTTTTCATAACCGGCACTCCGGGTCTCGAATGCGGAGTTTAAGATCGCGATCGCTGCGTATCCGCCGTCTCCCGTTTCCGGCAGGGCCGTCACCGGTACGAGGGCCGTGCCGGAACGAGTGAACCCGCTCAGATAACGGGTATTACCCGCATCATCCTTGAAGCTGAAGGTATAATAATTCTCATCATCCACGGGATAGAACACCACGGGAGTTGAGCTCCCCGCTTTCATGGTGAAGCTGTCACCGGTCACCGAGGTGTATGTGGTCCCGGTTACGGATACAGTGTACAAATAGTCAGACACTGAGCAGCCGTTTGAGACTCTGAAATAGAATTTCTGCCCCTGTTCCAGGGTCCGGGTGGTCTGTACGGTGCCGCTCAGATTGAACTCATACCGTCCGTATGCAGGCGCCTCGAACACGAACCACTGAACGCCCCGGGGCGGAAGCTTGACGAGGATATGATTATCCAGGGTGATCCCAAGGATATCATTATCCAGGGTGGTCTTCTCAGGCGGAGCGTAAGAGTAGCCCCAGTTTTTGCTCCAGTTGTAGGGTTCATTTGTACCGTAGAATGATCTTCCATCGGTCACCGCGCCTACAATGACCTTACGCCTCATGATGACCTTCTTGGTGATCTTGGAAATAAGCTCCACCTCCGTCACGCCGGGCTTAAGGGCCGTGAGCGTGGCGTTATAGGTGCCTTTATTCGCCTTGATCTTCACGATCTTCTTGTCCTTCACCTTCCAGGTGAGTTTGTCTGCGATCCTGCCGTTTGACTGGGTGTTCACGGTGGATTCCGCGGAACCTATGCCGGTGTTTTCCTCCACAGGCATCTCATCACCAAAGAACATGCCATCTCCCAGGGGATCCATAGGGATATTCGGACGTTCTTCTTCGCTCAGGACGGTCAGAGAACTACCCTCTCCCAGAACGGGAGTAAGGGTATAGATGTTTCCCGTGGTCAGGACAGGTCCCTGCGAAAGCCTGGAAGATGCTTCTGCCTTATCACCGTAGGTCGCGCCTTCGGTAATGTTGTAGTCCACGCCTCCGGAATGCTCGCTCAGTCTGTAGAAGTTGAAGCTGGGTCCCTCCAGATGACCGCCCTGGGCGTATCCGATGAATGCACGTGACAGATCCGCATGGCTGGCAGCCAGGTCGGTGGTCTTGATCTGGAAAATGGTTTCCGCCGATTCTCCCGTGCCGTTATTATCCAGGACCCTGATCCCGATCTTATACTGCTGCTTTGGCGTAAGCCCTTCTATGGGGCCCTCATTGCGCCAGAAGTAGACCCAGACCTTCTTCTTTGCATCGAAGAACAGAGGACTGTACTCCTGAGTTTCACAGGATACGATACGGTTGTTCATATCATATACAGTCAGCTTCGCTTTCAGCTCTCCGGGCAGCATATATTCTCCAAGCCCTCCATATAGCCCTGCGCTCACGCCGTTGGGAGAGTGGGTGAAGAATCCGTAAATGCCGTCGTCCTTCAGCAGGCCGATATTCTCTTCCGTAACAGGATCCTTCCAGGAGGCTGTTATCTGCTTCACAGGCTCAAGGGCAGCCGTCGTCAGGTTCACGGTCACTGTTTTCCCGGCCACCGCCGAATCAGACACAGTGAGGGTCTTTGAAGCACCGCTCTTCAGCGGGGTTATCAGGTAGTCATGTGTCTCCGTCGGCGACATTCCGTGGAGACCCTGATCCCAGACTTTGATTTCCGTAAAGCTTTTTCTCTCTATCCTGAAGCTGTCGTCGGACGATTCCGCCACAGTCAGATCAGAAAACAAAGGAGAATAAACGCTTGAGTTGTTTATGACCTTCGAGTAGCCCTGGTATGATGCTATGACAGCCTTCCCCTCCTTGTACTCGAGAAGGGAGGAAAGCCAGACACTCCCGCTGGGTTGGAGCACCAGATTCTTCGAAGCCTTTTTGCTCACAGCCACGGAATCGGGATCGGCGTCAATAAAGACCCTGACCGTTGCCTCCTCCCCGCTTTTCTGATCAACGGCAAGGATCTTCACAAGACCCTGTCCCTTAAGGGTCAGGACTCCATTATTATTGATGGCCGCTATATCAGATTTCTCATAATAGATGGTATTCCCCTGTCCGTCCTTGAAGGAGGCATAGTTCTTTTTCTCGGTACTGGGAGGCATCTTGTTGGGCTCGAGAACGATCCCGTCTTCATCCACTACCGCAAATGTGAACTTCTGCTTCTGGACCGCCTTGCCTTCGGGCCCCTTGAGAGGGAGCAGCTTCGTCACATAGTCTCCGGCATCCGCGCCGGCGCTTGTGTCTTTGAATCGTCCGTTCACCTCTATCTGGACCTTCTTCTTTGAGAATTTGACCATGTAATAAGAGCCTGAATCGTTTACATCCTCCCTATCGCTCTCTTTGACCGACAGGGATAATCTTTCGGGTTCAGTCTTCGAGGTTTTGAAGGTCTTCGTTCCTCCTGCTGCCGATGCAACTACCATCGCCCCGTCATCGAGATTCCTGATCCCGCTGACGTTGCGGATATAGAGAGTGTACTGGGTTTCAGGGTAAAGCCCGTTGAGCCCTACAAGGCCATCGGCCCCGCCATCGTAACTGACCACGCTCTTCGGCAGGGCGTTCACATACTGTCCCTTCTTCTTGTCAAAGCTCATCTCTGTCATGCCTATGCGGACCGCAGCAAAGGTACTGTAGTCGCCGTTCTTTACTTCACTTATCTTCTTTTCGAAATCCGCAGGGCCGGCTTTTCCCTTGAGGATGTAAAACTCGCGGCGTAAACCGTTTGCGGGCATCTTGTAGGTGAAAGTCACGGAGGTGTCATGAGGCGTGATCTTTCCGGGTTTCGTGGCCTCAACATCTGTCACCGTGATCTTAAGCGTGGCAGACTTTCCTTCTATACGTGTCTTTGTATAAGTATCATTCGCGGGATCATAAACCGATTTGCAGGGATACGCCGTAACGGTCGCAGTGCCCGGTTTAAGCGCCGTGACGAATCCGGCCCCCGTGAAGGGAACCTCCTTACTGCCGTCAATCTTCTGAAAGTCATCCGGCCCGCCGGTGACGGTGAGGATATCAGGGTGATCAGACTCGTAAGCCAGGAAGATCACGTCACTGTTCTGTTTTTTCTTTACCTTTACATCCAGCTGCTGGGTGTCGCCCACCGCCATCTTCTTTGATTCCGCCACAAGGCTGATCCCTGCAGGGGCAACGGCTTCGCTCAGATCGTCGTAAAGCGTGGCTCCGGACAGATCCACCACGAAATGCTCCGAATAGTTTCCTGCCACATCCCAGACGATGTCAAAAGCCGCTTTCCCGTCTCCCGTCTTCAGGATGAGATCGGCATTCATGGTGACGGTGATACTGTCATCATCGACAGAAGTCACGCCTTCATCCTCCGGGTCGCCGCCGTAATCCAGGACAGCTTTCCGGATGCTTTCTCTGAAAGCAAATTCTTCAAATGTCTTGCTTCTGCCTTTCCCTTCCCCGCTTTTTTTGAATTCATCAGGCTTATTTATAGCGAATCGCACAATGTGTCCTCCGATTCCCCGATCGAAGGGGATGCCTGACTCTGCAGTGATCGTATCGGTCCACTCGTATACACCCTCGGGATGGGTATAGGACACGTTGACAATTGTGCCGCCTCTTCCCGAAACAGTTGCATGATTTCTCGCAGGAGTGAATGCCGTGGGAACGCCCTTGATCTTATAATCAGTACTGTAATTCACGGGATAACCGGCAGCATCCACACGATACCCGAATGAGTATTCGCTTTCATTGATCTCCTCTTCATCCAACGTGACGTAGAACTCATCCCTGCTGGTGAGGTAGCCTTTGTAACGGTTATCATATTCGGGAGTCTGTTTAAGCCCGGACAAAAGCACAACGGAATATTCATGGCAATTGGAAGGATCATATACATCCGTATCTCCTTCGGCAAATGGATCCACTATCTCCCACTTTTCAACGATGTCATTTTCCACTGTTTTGTGGTAATTACCGTAATAGCTTGATTCCAGGTACACACCTGCAAGAACCGGGTTCCTTAAGACCGGACGGATCCTTATCGGTTTCTTTGTGATCCTGTATTCCGCAGGGTTTCCGGAAGACGGATACCTACTGGGTGCGTATTTTTCGGTGGCGAGGGTAAACAGCATGAACTCATAACGCCCGGCATGTATGGCCAGAGCGGGATCATTGTATTCACGATCTTTTCCCGTCCATTCAATGTAGCAGACAACGGGGATGTTCACTTCTTTTTCGGTGTCTACCTCCTTTACCTTCACCTTGAGTTTCGACAGGTCGATCCCTTTCCCGTCATATACCTTCTCGTATGAGAACTCGGAATCATCCACGCTGATATATACAGGAACTTTTTCCGAAGTCTTGACGGTAAGGGGGATCGTTCCCATTCCGTCCGTTTTGCCCGACTTACTGAGCAGCTGGTCGTGTGAGCCCGTACCGTTTCCGTAAAAATTGACGTATCTCGACAGATAATGGTCGTCATCTGAAAGGTCGGGACAATCGAACTTCAGCCTGTATGTTTCCGTTTCCTTGATCAGCTCGGATTCCGGACAGGTATCCCACTTCGTCACACCGTCCACAACTGTCTTTCTCTGGACTCTCAGATATTTCCCCGGATAGGAAGCGATCTGCAAACGAAGTTTCCCGGGAATGTCCAATTCTTCTCCCGCCCCTTCCGGGCTGACGGTCTTGATGGCGACCTTCACATAAGTATCGGTTTTTTCCGGATCTTTACTCTGAAGGAAGGCGAGGACATTTTCTGCGGCGGTAGTGCCGTCCGCATATGTCACGGGCGCCCCGGTGAGTTCCGCAGCCGCCTTGATCTTGTGGATCACGTAGTACACGTACGCAGTGGAATCCGCATATTCATGGTCCGGATCCCTGTATTGTACACTCAACCTGTAGATACCGGGGATGGAAGGCGCAACCCAGGAAGAGCCCGAGTCGCTGAAATCATGGGTGGTAATTGTGCCGTCCTCTGCCTGCACCACTTCTTCGTCTATCCGGTTCCAGGTATTATCATCTTCATAATTCCAGACCTCGAAGGCAGCCATTTGCTTTCTATAGGCCTCCCACTCCTCCGCGCCGGCTTCCGGTGCGGGCTCTGCGGGTCTGGTCACAGGGGGATCGAACACCATGCCGTCTTCGTCCAGGAAGGCATCCAGACGGTATTCGATCCTCTGATCATATAAATACTCATCCAGATAGTTATTATTAAACTTCTCCCATCTGTAGATCAGGCTGGTCTCGGTTGTGTCGATCGTATCGCTTCCGGCTTTTACCTCGGCGACCTTGTAATCAGCCTTCTTCGTATAAAGGGGTTCTTTGGTGTATTCGCTTTCCAGGGGCTTTGAGAACAGGCCTCCCTGAGGAAGGGCGGCTCCTTTTCCTTCCACTATGGCGCTCACGTCTATGGTGGTGGGCTTTGCAGCCTTGACGGTGAGCTTCACGACGTTCTCATCCTTGTAAAGGGTGGCCTCGCTCACATCTATCCGGTAGCTGCTCTCTTTGACCTTCAGAGAGGTATTATTGATGTCACATTCCTTTACCAGTACTCCGTGCGCATCATAAATACCCTTCTTTCCCGAAAAAACTATCCTGTAGCTGACCGTAGGGTCGCAGATCAGTTTGTCATAGGCTGTGAGATCCCTGATCACGGGATCCTTTCCTTCTTCTTTCTTTATCTCCTGTATCCTTAGGACAGGCTCGTAGCTCTGGGTGGTTTTCATTTCCAGGTCATAGTTGTAGGCCACGCCCCAGAAGAATTTCTTGTCGATGGTGCCGGTGATGTCTTCTCCGGAAGCATTGATGAGACTGTAGGTCACACCCCTCATGACTTCGCTCACGTAAACGCCCTCCTGTACCTGGGCGTCCTCTTCGGAGGCGAGGACAGGCCTCACCACGGCGCTTATGGGATTGATGACCAGTTTTATCAATTTCGATGCGGATCTGTAAGTGCCGGAGTCATCTTTAAAGTCGATCCTGTAGAAGTACGTGCCGGCGGCTGCGGGGTTCACAGCTTCCGACGAGGCGTCGGAGGAAAGCGGCGTTTTCCCGTCGCTCCGGACCCAATAAGCCTTCAGCCTGGGATCGGTGTTTAAGGCAGCGACCACGTCGTCGATGATCACAGTGTTTACATCGTAACCGATCGTGGCGAGCTTCGAATCGATGACTGTGGAAAGGATCTCCTGAGGAGTGACTGCCTTTCCGTCATAATCCTTTACCAGGCCCATAGTCCCTACAGCATCCTTGAAGGTGAAGTCCATCGCGGTATACTTCATGCTGCCTACGGTCACAAGGAAAACTGTTTCTCCCAGTTCATAACAGTCGGCAGCGCCGGGAGCGAGGGTCAGGTCGAAGATGAGCGCGTAATTCCTGTCTTTTGTGAAGTATTTGTCCTCGGGATCAGTGATGGGGACAGCCTTGCCGTCCTTTCCGACTACTCCCACCTTTATCACAGCGCTTGAAAGGAGCGCGTCACGGGCGGGGACTTCGGGATCAATGCTTCCCTTTAAGATGTATGCGTATCTCCGGGTAGTCAGAGCGAAACCGGCGTTTTTCTTTATGAAATCTTCGTAGGAGGAACCGGCCTCTGCTTCCGTGGACATGGTCTCGTTATCATTCATTACGCTGATCCGGGTCTTGTCGACGCGGAAGATTATATCCGAGTTCTCGGCCGCTCCATGAACCTCATCGGCCGGAAGTTGGAACCTGAGGCGGTAGGTTCCGGGAAGGATCGGCTTTTCACCGGCGGGAAGAGGGGTGCCGTCCTCTTTTGTCCAGACGGCGTTTGTGTAGGCATCCCACGCCCAGTTGTCGTTCTCGTCCAGAGTGTATGTCCTGGCGCCTCCGTCGGGGGATTCCGTGACAGAGAGAACGTCTTCTTCTTTCACGACTTCGTAGAGGCGCGCGCAGGCATCGAGGCCTTCATGGCCTGCGGGGCTGTGGGCCCACTCATAATCAGTGACGAAGACCCCGTTCACATAGTCCACATACCTGAGGGGGTCGTCAGCATCATCGTTTGAGGCCACCGCATATGCAAGATCTTCCAGATCGACATTGATGCGGATCGGGACGACAGCGCCTGTGGTGTCGAGAGCGTCTGCGGCGGTGGCGATGTCTGCGGGTTCAGCGGAGGAAACTGCTGAAGCGGCGGCATCGAGAGCTGCTGTTTCGTCCGGATCAGCGGAGGAAACTCCTGCAGCAGAGGCGTCGGAAGATGACCCTGTGGCGGCCCGGGCGCCGGCGGAATCGGCATCCCCCGGGGCTTTTGCCGCCTGTTCGCCCGCGGCAGTATCAGTCACGCCGGTCTGAGCGTCCTCATAGACTGCATCTGCTTCGGCAGCAGCTGCAGCCTGACCCTGCACCGTCTGTTTACTGTATCCGGCCAAAGCATACTGCGGCACCGATGTGAAGATCATAGCTGCGCTCAGCATCGCCGGCAGAATACGTCTGAACATCTTGTTCACTGTCATCTTCTTTTCCTCCTTTGTTCTTGATCCGTCAAGCCTCTCTATCCCCGACACTTCATTTCCAGGGGCAACGTTTCCTGCAAGGTGCTTCATCACCCGGGGCGCCGCTTTCCCACATGGCGCTCCTATTACCCCGGGCATCGGTTCCTCACCCGGAACTACCATTACCGCGGGCATCGGTTCCTCACCCGGAACTACCATTCCCCCGGGCATCGGTTCCTCACCCGGAGCTCCTATTCCCCCGGGCATCGGTTCCTCACCCGGAGCAACGCAGCGTGCAAGACAAGTCTCCCGCGCCGCTCCGAACAAGTAATCAGACACACTTATCAGTATTTTACCTCTATCCGTCGGGTATAACAAGATTTGTCGTGGTGTTTTCGGGAGATTTTCGGGAGGTTTTCGGGAGGTGGTCGACGAAATACTAAATGAAAAAAGCAGCCCTCATTTTCCGAGAGCTGCTTTTATCAGATGGTATGTTCGGGCATTTCCATGGGCCTGGGCGTAAAGCTTCTTTCAGCAGATGGTATGTTTTGCTGCGTTCCCTCTATTTCTTCAAGGGATCAGGGCTTCACCATCAGGGAATAACTGTCGGAAAAGTAGACCTCGCCCGTGGGATACTGCCTTCCGTCCCTGAACATTGCCATGACCCGGGCATTGTTTCCCGTTTTATCGGCGTTGAAATAACCGATCTTGAAGGTGGCGGCTATCTCATCTCCGGTAAGGGTTATTGAGGGTTTATCCTTGAATTCTATCTCCGCTTTGGTGACCTGTATGTTGCCTTCCACGAAATTGCTCAGGTATTTATTATCAAAAACGTCATATTCCGTGTGATAAGCATAGTCGTCGTACAGCAGCACGGTGGTCCTGTCCAGGGTAAGCCTGACCCCGGTCACTTCAACGGGATACAGGTCATAGGTTATGCTTTTGATGGTGCCGGAAAAATACTTGCTGTCCGAAGCATCAATGGTGGCTGTAGCAGTGCCGGTTATGGCATCCTCAACGATATTCGTGACCTTGTAGTCCGTGCCCTGTATGAGAGCCGCCGTTTCTCCGGATTCCCCATTATCAAATGCCCTGATCTGGCAGAGATAAGGGTCAGCCTTTCCGGACCCGAGAAGGGCCGAGCTGTACTCAGGGACGTAATGCACGCTATTGATGTCAGTCTTATTTATGGTGAACACCTTCTTAAACCTTTTGCTGAAATATGTGTTCTTCCCCACTATGGTCACGCTGCCTTGATTCCTGCCAACCTTGTCGTTCTCTCCCCAGATCACTTCGTAATCCTTATTTAGGGTGAGCAGCACCGGCTCCGCGTTCCTGTCGGAGGGATCCGTCCAGTACACCTTCACCAGGTCATCCGAATAGCCTGCGCGGTTAAAATCAAGTTCCATGTCTTCCTGCTTTTTCCCGGTGTTGATGTAGGCCGTCACCGCACTCTTGCTGTACTTGCCGGGGTTCACCACGTATGATACGCTGCCTTCTCCGAAGCATGACCCGACACCGATCATGGTCAGCACATAGGTTCCGGCATCAGCGTTTTCAAGCGCCCCGCCGGGGATAATGCCCTGATCGGCAAACTCCCTGAGATTCCTAATATACACTTCCTGCTTTAACCCAAGGGCATCTCTTTCCAAAGACCTTCTGTAGATCAATACGTCCTCGGGCTTATATGCCTTATTGCTCATTTTCAGTTCAAGGCTGTGGTAGCCGCCGTCCCATGTGAATTTCGTATTCTTAAGCTTAACCAGATTCTTTACGTCAGTTCCCTTAAAGCTTATCTTCACGTAACAGGGCTCAAATATGTTTTCGGGGGCAAAGGTATTAAACTGCGAAGGCTTAACCCTCAGATAATAGCTTCCGGAATTGACAAGCCTCTCAATGGCAAATGCCTCCGCCAGGGGCTCGCTCACGATGTCGATAGCGATCCTCGGGTCATTAATGTCTTTTATCTCCGTCGTTCCCGCAGTCACTTTGAATTTGCCCGGATCGATATAATCCGTGGCCGCAACTCCGTCCGCCTTGTAATCCAAAGACTTTTTCACGCCGGTGATCTTAAGTTTTCCCTTGGAATTTGCAGGGAGCGCGGTAAATGACACATCCAGAGTCTCACCTTCGAAATTGGGATCCTTTTCGGTAGCCACTGCTTCCACTCTGTAATATGTATATTCGGAAGTCTTCGGCATTACGGTGTTTGTCACTTCCGTGCCGCTCAGGTCAAAGACCCTGAATGCATAGCTCTTTTTGGCTAATTTCTTTCCCCTCTTTGAGCCCACCGAGTAAAGGACATCGCCCTTTACTATCTTGTTCATCTCTTTTCCGTTGTACCTGATGTACTCATTTTTCAGTTTCACCTCTGCAAGGGCGGAAAGGTCCGCGGGAAGGATGGTAAATGTCTTTTGGACAGTCTTTCCCTTGTACGCTCCGATGCCTTTGATGGTAACGGTGGGTGCTTTCTTACCGGCATCGGCTTTTGCGGCTTTGAGATTGTTTTTGTATGACAATGTATAGTCGACACCGTAAGTCAGGGGATCATTGTTATCATAAACAGCGAAATGCAGCTGCATGGTGTAACCGTTCTTCACGGCGCCGCTTGAGTTCAGATACTTCGTGTCGAATTCCGCCACGAACTTGTTCCCGTTATAGATCACGGGGGTAATGTCGGAAGCATGGAATCCTTCCGTGTCTCCCGAACGGCTCTTGTCTGAAGGGAAACGCCCGTAAACTCTCAGATTTCCGTACAGCTCCGTAGCAGGCAGAGCGATCCGCTTTATCCTCAGGCCGGTCTCATTGTAGCCTTCCATGCCGAAGCCCAGGCTGTGCGGCCAGGAAAGCTTTTCACCTTCACCGTCCAGATCCCTTATATACCAATCGGCATACATCGTGGGTTCACCTTTGTTCGTGGTCTCGAAGATGATATCTTCGCTTCCGGAAGATATGATCCGGGGGACAGCCAGTTCTTTCCCGGTGGCCACGTCATACAGCGATACAATGAGCCCTCTGTCTATGGTGTACTCACCGACTCCTTTCACCAGGCTGTAGTTTTCATCCACCGTATCATTAAGAGTGATCAGGCTGTCGGTTTTGGTAATGTCCTTTAACTCTATTTCATATTTACCCGGTTTATTCGGGTTGATATACCCGAGATCCACGCTCACGGCATCGGATGCCGCCCAGTTTGCGATACCGTTTCCATACCTGAAGGTAATGTCGTCTCCTACTTTGTCATATATATCCAGCTTGTTGACCGAGATAGTTCCCGAGTATGCAGACTTCGGATTGTCCCCGACAAAATGATGCAGCTTGTCGGGCTCGGCTGCAGTAATGATCACAGGCTGCTTACTCACGGTCAGGGTGATGGTATTTTTTCCGGCCTTCAGCGGCAGGCCGTCCACTATGGGATGCACCGATACGTCAAATGAGGCCCCCACCATCTTATAATTCGGAGCCAGATCGGCAACGCTGCCGGTTGCGCTGTGGTCAACCACAAGCTTATAATCCCCCTGATCCAGTTTCCTCTCGCCGTTCAGATAGGCGTCCAGATAGGGCTTCAGTTCTTCGTTTGAAGTGAATCCCTTCAGATCGTCATAATACAGCTTATCCGTATAAGCGTTTTTACGAGCTTCCAGGAAGCTGCCGTCATCTATCCTGGACACAAACAGCCTGGCGGTTGCTGAAGAATCAACCTCATAATTTGCATTGTTCAGGACTTTATCTCCGCGTTTGACGGTAAAGCCGGTCTCTGCACTTACAGGAGCAATGCTCAGGATGTACTCTGCTTCATCACTGAAATGAGTGACCGCTTCCGTTATCTCTCCCGAAACGGAGCCATCGGTGTATGACAGGGTGTAGCTGCTCCCGACCACTTCCAGATCATCGTCTTCCTTTGCTGCCACAGTCCAGTCAGACTTGCGCAGATCCTGGGTGGCGTTCCAGACAGTCCTGGTCTCCGGAAGGATCTCCAGCGTAAGCGTTGCGGGCTTAACGGTGAACTTTTTCTTTTCACTCTTTCTCACTACCCTGTAGCCCTGTTCAAACGCTTCTTCATCCGTGATGTCCAGGCCGACTATGGCCACATACGTTCCCACGTCATAATTTGAAGCATCGGTGACTTTGTTGACTTCAGCCATCAGAGCTTCATCAGTGGTATAGTCTTTTTCATTTACGGCATATACGAATACCCCGGTGTCATAGAATACTTCACCCGTCTCTGATATCCTGGCTTCTCCGGCATCTTCCAGCATTGACCTCAGGGACTTTTCGTCCTCGCTGTAAGTCTCTTCATGACCGCTTATGTCAGTCTTCCATTCAGCCTTGATGGTCTGAAGCTCATTTATGTACACCTCATACGGATGCAGCGTCCAGTCTTTGGAGATCACATTTTTTTCCGTGTCGTTAAACCGGTAGAAAATGTAGTAGGTCTGGCCCTTATCCGTTTTAACGACATTGGTGTCGGTGTGCTCGGAATCCCTGTCCACCGTTCCGCCTGACTTTTCGGGATTTCCCTCTTTCCAGTCAGGTTTGGCGACGATCTTGTATTCTATCTTTATGTTTGTGGGATTGTTGATCCTGATGTTTCCGTTGGGTTTGACGGACACTTTCACTCCGGGAACATTGCCTGCGTATACCGTGAATTTGGCCGTCACGGAGTTCCTTATCACCTTATAACCCATATCCGCTGCAGCTGAATCAGTAAGGTTTAAGCCGACTATCGCGATATAGGTTCCGGGATCGAAGACTGTGGTGATCCCCACCTTGTTTTCCGGCTTCATCAGGTCTTCATCCCCGGTATATTTGGATTCTTCAATGACATATATGTCCAGGTCCGCGCCCCAAAACTCGGCCTTTGTCTCCACGATGATGGCATTGGCCGAATCCTTAAGGGCGCTCCTTATGTAAAAATCATTTCCGGCAGTCTCTTTGAGACCGGAGATATCCACTTTCCAGTTGGCCCTTACGGTAAGGAGAGCATCCACTATGACTTCCCGGGCCGGAGCATACTCGGAGGTCATATCGACTATCTCGTCATCGTACTTATAGTAAATGTAATAGACCTTGCGGTCATCCTGTTTTACGATACCGCTTTCCGTATGCTCCTTGCCGTGGCCCACAGTCCCGGTCTGCAAAGCGGGATCGCCTTCCTTCCAGTCGGGTCTGTCCGATATCACATACCTAATCTTAAAATCCGACTCATTGGTGATCCTGATATTTCCGTTTATGAGCACTGTTTGGGAGACGCCGGTCACCTTATCCGCCAGGGTCGAAGCCTCAAGGAGCTTATCCAGTGAAACTCCGTACAAAATGGTCTTATCACCCTTGATGCTCTTGATGCCATTACAGCCCGTAGGCATGTACTTTTCGCTGTTATCTATCCTGAGGGAAAGATAATATCTCCTTCCGGGGGCAAGTCCCGTGAACTCAAAATCCTTCGTCCCGGCGGGAAGATACAGGTTCACTTCCTTATTGTCAACATCCGTAAGCGTTGCCACAGCCGGCACTTCCAGAGAATCGCTTTTCCAGTTTCCGGAGGGGCCCAGTTTGAAGCTGATGGAGGTTGTGCTTTTTCCCGTCACTGACGCCGTAAGCTCCTGGCTTAGGGAAGGATCGTATCCGGACGCCAAATACTCCTTATCCCCTGTCTTTGCAAGGAGAGTACCATCCTGATAGGTCAGGTTCACGTTTTCGGACTTCTTTATGATGCGTGAAGCGTTGGAACTCAGGGTATTATCTATCAGTACCCTCGCCCCTTCATCAAAAGAATCCAGGGTAATGTCTGAAATGCCCGTACCCTCGTCAATGTTTTCTATGATCCAGTCTTTTTCGGTATTTAAGGGCTTGATCAGGAGGCTGCTGTCGGTGTCAACCTTCCCGTTCCATTTTAATGCGGGCTCATATCCCTCGTTTTTGTCCTTGTAGCCATAGTTGATCTCAAAATTGTCAAAAGAGTTTTCTCTGTCGACATAGTCGCTTCCCAGGCAGCCCAGGGCAAAAGGCATCATCGCCCCCCGGGTTCCGTAGGACTGATAAACAAACCCTTCATCATCACAGTCTATCCCCTGTGCAGGAATAGTCTGAACATAATAGGTAAAGCCGGGTATGATCCTGCTGAAATCGGTTCCGCTGAAGCTTACTTTGTCGGCCTTTGCGGCATACTCGGTCCTGCTTATCTCGACCTGGTTCCAGTCATACAGGACCGCGGTTCCTTTGAACAGAGGAAGCTTGTTTTCCTCGTCGAAGGGAAGGGTTATTTCCCATTTTTCAGGTGTGCTTCCACTCTGAGGGATCACCCTGTATTCATTTACCTCTGTGGTTTCAGGGGCGGATGCGGGCTTCACCTTGTCCTTTGCGTAATAATAATGCCATGTGAGGGTTTCAGAAAATCGGGGAGAGTTTTCTACCTTATCGAAAACCCCGGTGGCGTCGTCACAGTCAAACAAAAAAAGATCCGAATCCCACTGAGCGCACCTCAGGGCCCTTTCGGTCCCCTTCACCTTTACTGTTACATATCCTTTCCATCCCATCCGTGGGCCGGTGACCACAACACTGTGCAGCCCGCTGTCATCGCTTTTTATTTTCAGATCACCTCTTATGTCTATGGGAACGCCCTCAGTCACTTCCGGAGGCGGTTGGGTGAATAATAATTCGTGAGAAAAGGGATCACCATCCATGTTCAGTATGATAAAGTATGAGTCGTCATCATCCCAGTCCAGATATCTGGGATCACTTCTAAAGCCCTGTTCAGCCAGTATTTCAATCATCTGTAGTTCAGTGTAGTTTCTCGCCAATGCATGGGTTGAGTATGATCCCAGGACCATCAACACCGCCAGGCTTCCGATAAGCAACCGTTGTAATACTCTTTTCATGACATTCTCTCCCTCCGTAATCCTTTACTATCTTCTTCCTCTTCCGCATCACGGACAGCTCCGGATGCAGGGTTAATTACCCCTTATCTGATAACAAACGGAACCTTAAAGGCTTCTTCCTTCAGCACGTATCCGGGATCCCCTCCTGCAGGCTTAATGCTTACGCTGCCTATACCGTATCCGTCATTATCCTCATATACGTATACAAAATCCCGTCCTTCCTTAAGCCTTGCCCCATTCAGACTGACAGCCGGCTTCGGTGTCACCAGGCAGCCTTTGTAGACCTGCGGGGGAACAGGCTTGATCACGGCTTTCGAAAGATCACCCTTCACAATGCTGTATTTATATTCCAATGATCCGGACAGGCCTTTTCCGATATAGAAATTGTCCGCTTTCTTAGGCTTTAAGATGAAACTTGCCCCTGCATCCGAAATGTCCTTATTGTTCAGATACCTGACCGAAAAAGCCTTTGTGCTAAGTTTGACAAGAAGCTTTGAAGCGTATGCCGAGTTCTCGTAACCTTCATCCAGGAAATAAATATTTGGATCGGGTCTTTGAGCCTTTCCGTTGTAATCGACATCGGGCGCATGCCCTTCGGGAGAAAAGCGGGCCCCGGGATCCCATAACGGTTTTACGTTAGCTAAGCTCAGCCTCACCTGCTTTATCTCAAAGGGGATAAGGTATGACCCCTTGTAGTTGGGCGCTTTGCCGGTTATCAGGACACCGGGAGTCTTCCGACCGCTGATATGACTGCCTCCGGGGTCAGCTGACGCATCGGTATTATCAATGAATTTCAGTGTGTAATCATAGCCTTCCCTCATCCAGTATTTCGATCCGCCGGTCTTATCGGTAAACGCCAGATCGGTATATACTATGGGTTCTCCCGTGAAGAAATGATCAAATTTCCTGATCACTTTGTTTTCACTTATCGAATCGTTGTAGATCTCCAGCTCGTCACTGTAGACCAGCATAATGCCCGCTTTTACCAGACCGGAGATATCGCGTGGGCTTTCATAATGACGGCGTTCATCGACGATATCGAATGTCCTTATGGTCCTGCCCTCATAATTCCCGCATCCGGTGATGGTGACCCTGCCCCGGACCCCGGGCTTTTTGTTATTTGTAATTTTGATCGTATAATCGGTTTTTTCCTTCAGGGTAAGGGATATGTACTCTTCCTTGTCGTCATCCCAATACCCCTTTGTATCGATGACCCTGATCTTTTCGGGAACAGCGCTCACGCCATGGAGATACTCCGTCCCAATATCGTTACCCGTGTCATCATTTCCCGCACGTATGGATTTGTTGGATATTTTTCTCCTTACGATCTTAAAGGGAAGGACGGCGGTTCCCTCATATATGCCCCGGCCCTTGACTACCACCGCTGCTTTGCCTACGCCGTTATTATTGAAATAGGACAGTTCGTATTTATCGTTTTTATCCTTTTCATTCAGCACCTGTTCCTTATCCGGACCGGTAATGGTGAAATCCCTTCCCGGTTTCGGGCGGCAGTCCAGGACCTTTCCGTCTGAGTCAAATTCCACAGTCTGATCCTTGATCTTACTGAACTTCAGCTTGCTGATCTTTTTACCGATGATCCTGTAGGGCACTTCCTTTGTCCCCATATAGTTTCCCGATAAAGTGATGACGGCCGTGGCAATCCCGCAGGAGGTGTTATTTCTGTAGGACACGCTGAAATCGTCACCACTCAGCTCTTTCCTGCCGTCCTTTACCGTCATAATGCCTGCTTCCGCTCCTCTTGCCAGATAATCGATGTATTCCTTATCAGAGCGGCTGCCCTGGGTTATCTTATATGAAGCCAGGGTAACCCTGATCCCGGATGGGCCTTTAGGCGTGATCGAATAACGGGCATCGGAATTGATCCTGAAATTCAGGGAAGAAGGGTTGGCGGGGGTGACTCCTATCCCCCAATTGCCTATGTTCACGGCTTCCTTATCATCGGGATCATCTATCCTGTAATAATGAAGCTTGTACTCATTATCCTTAAGCTTTCTCACCTCCGTACCGTCGGCCTTTACCAGCCTGACATCCACATCGGGTTTTATTGCCTTTCCCGTGTATTCACAGGAAGTCACTTTGGGTTTCTTAAGGGAGACGGACACTTTGTCGGTCACGGAGACCCGGCCGTCGTCTGTTATGGTGAACCCCACATGTACCGAACCCCTGAATATCCCTTTGCCCTTAACGATGACATAAGCCTTATTCCCATCATCGGTAGGGAAAATGCCGTTCTCGTAAATGACATCATAATGCCCGGGATCTATCACGCAGGGATCTTTGCCGTAGGGGTCATAATACTGAACCTTGCTGACTACCGGCCTGACACTGTTGCCGGTGTAAGCGTAATCGTTAAGGCTTCTGCCTTCGCTCTGTACGAGAGTGATCTCGGTACGGATCTCACCGCTTATATCCCGGGCCTCCAGATCTATGGGGAGGATACTGAAATAAAATCTTTCCGGATGATCACTGTCCTGAGGATCACTCGCCTCCACCCGGCCCGAATAATTTCCGTCTTCCGCAGCCTCCACCACAAAGTAAGGAGCATCATCCCCTGTCCCCCGGGTTGAAATGTCATAGATCTCCTTATCATTATATTTGGTGACCTTATACTGGGCGATTGTGAGAACTGTGTCATTACTGTCCTTCACGGTCACGGAAGGATCCACAGCCTCGCCGGTATAGACACAATCTTTGATATATGTGACGGAGGATCCGGTTATGTCTTTTTTATTGATCACAAAGGGCTGGGAGAACTCATCATGCACGAAAAGATCGCCGTCAACCCTCAGGAAAATGGCGTAAACCCCTGCGGCACGGGGCCGGATGTATTCATCGACGTATTCCTTTGATCCTTCGTCATACCTCTTGTAACCGAGGACTTTGTAGTCCACCTCCTCACCGCTTGGGTATTCCACGGATGAAATGTCCGGAGTGATGTCTCTTCCGCTGTAATCGAACTCATACCGAGCGTCTTTGCTGTTCCACTTTCCTTCTTCAAAATACACTTCCAGCGGGCCCGAGTATTTTTCGATGGGGTATTTTATCGTCTGTGATGCGACATGATAGAAGCTGTCCGAAGGCGTGGATATCTCGGCCTCAGCTTTATCCGTAACGGTTTTATTTCCATAATAATAAAGGTCATAGGAGTCGGCGGGAAGGCGCTTGAATGTGCCTTCAAACCCTTCCAGATACTCGGCCCATTCGTCCCCGGGATTGATGCAGAGGTTGCTGCATTCATAAAGATAAATCTCGTTTTTCCCGGGCACGTATTCCTTATTATCCCTTACATATACGAACCAGCCAGGCTTTATTTCCTTTTTTACAGCCACGGAGATATGTCTGGTCACAACATTTTCGTCATCGTATCTGTATTCCGCAGTGATCAGCGCCCTTCCTGCCCCGGTCGCAAGCAGCCTCCCTTCGTCCGTAATATCGACGATCCCTTTGTCATTGGAGATAAGGGTCACTTTATCCGCATCCGTGCCTTCCGTATATTTAAGCCCCACCACAGTAGCAGGCTCTATCTTTTCTTCCGGGAAGGACGCATCGGATGTAAACTCTGTCCTGACAGTCCTTGAAACCGGGTCATAGGAAGTATCGGCAGACGAACCCTCAACTCCTGTTATGTCGAAATCCACAGCATCATCGATCCGGTCCGAATATGCATTGATCCGGAAATTGAGGGCATCTCTTCCGTTGACTGCAGGATCGGATACATCCTTAAGCCCTTCTCCGTTCTGATCCAGATACGCTTCTCCGGGATGCTGGTTTACCACCACATCATACTTTGCTTTTTCGACGTAAAGTGATATCTTCTTCCCGAACCTCTGGGTCAGCCCTATCACCACGGAAAAAGCCTCCCCTGCCTTGAGATCCACCGGATCATCAAGCATGATGGTATGGATCCCGGGATACTCATAATATCCGCTAGCCGAGGACACAGGCATCCTGCCCGTACCGGGGTTTTCCAGGAGGTCCTCATAACTGTCCTTATACACAGTCACGGTGTAATCCACGTTATAGGTATCGTAAGCAAGGGAGATCGCCCTTAATTCCTGCCTTTCTCCTCCCTCTTCTTTTACCCTGAACACGCTTGCGATCCTCAAGTCGCTGTCAAAATCATCGGGATAGCAGAAATTACCCGCGTAATAGTAGTTGTTGTCGAAGTCGTCATTCGTGGCCATTTCCACGGCGCAGACCTTTGAAAAGGTCTTGTCCTCATAGGATATCCAGAAATAACCGCCATCACCATAGTCGGTCCCCCAGCTGTTCCTTATGAGCCAGGCGCCGTTATTTTTTGGTATCTCATCCTCGTTACTGTCGAACTTCTTCCGGTTGTAATCGTCATCCCAGCCCACAACCGCCACAGCGTGGTCCGATTCCTCGTCTTTATAACAATAAAAGGACACCTTGTCGGAACCGAGATAAGATTCTTCTGCCAGGTAACTGCAGGTAAGCGCCCCGTTCTTAATAATGTTCTTCTTTATCACATCCTTTTCCGTGGGATCCAGGAGGATGGCGTTTTCCATATGGGCAAGGGTATTTCCGGAAAGAGGGGAAATGTATTTCACGTCCATATCGTCAATGCCGGATTTGGGAATGTCATCATAGGAGGTGTCGTGATTGATGTTCCCTTCGGCATCACACTCGTTGACCACACCCAGCCAGCGCTGAAGAATGGACGCGCCGCGATAGACTGAGCCCCCGTCGCTGTAATATGAGGGCTGATCGGGACTCATTGTGCTTATGGTATATTCACCCACACTGTTGTGAAGGGGATCGTAGCTGTCAGGATACTTGTCCTGATTGTATGCGATATGATTCAGCACCCTTTCAGACAGATTCAGGGTTTTATTGTTATATTGGGGAAGCAGGTGGTTCTTTAGAATATAAGCTTCTGCGGTGAAGAGCAATCCATGGGCCCAGCAGCTCCCATAGTGCCCCTGATCCCTGATGGGGGTTATGTACCAGGGATCCTCGCGGGGATCAAGCTTTGAGGGCAGCGCCCCTCCAATTGTTTCCAGCGCATCAGCAGGGGCCTCTGTTGCGGCCTCTGCGGGGGCTTCTGAGGGGGATTCTGAGAGGGGTTCTGCGGGTGTCTCTGAGAGGGGTCCTGCCGGGAATTCTGCGGTCTCTTTTGCGGGAACCTCTGCGGGGGCTTCTGAGGGGGGCTCTGAGAGGGGTCCTGCCGGGAATTCTGCAGTCTCTTTTGCGGGAACCTCTGCGGGGGCTTCCGTCACAGATACCTCGCTCACCATGACCGACGAAGCAGACGTCTCCGCTGCATAAACAGGGACACTTATAGACATGCATAACAGCATGGCGACCAACTTCGTCTTTATTGACCTGTACATACCACTTTCCCCTATCTCAAAACGAACAATGATCAGAAATTCAGATCAGCGCAAAAGAGATGCTGTCCTTCAGCTCCCTTTAACCCTGCTTCTCCCGGGGTTTCAAACCCGGAGATTTTTCTGACGACAGAATATTATAGTATATGAAAAATCAAATAGCAACATTTTTTGCGGTCGGGTGGGCATTTTGGGGAGGTTTTCGGGAGGTGGTCGGGACGGGGCGGGTTCCCCCGCCGGAAATTGAGCTGAAGCCTGAGTTAAGCGCCTCATTTCTTCGCCGAAAAGTGCTGCGAACGCATATCGACGACGACCGTTCAAAAATTTTCGCCGAAAAATGCTGCAATCGCATATCGGCGACGACACGGAAGACGATCTGTTATGTCGGCTGCTGAGATTCTTCGTCGTAAGAGGGTCATATAAGGGTAAAACGACGAATTCATCGTCGTTTTACCCCACAAATGTGTATATTCGACGAAATATTAGAGAGCCCTCGGCCTGCGGCCGAGGTTTTTTTCGTCACCTAATTGGGCTGGAAGGGCGATAACGACGAAAAAAAATTGCACTTCGTCAAAAAGTCCCTCAAACGCACATCGACGACGACGTCAGCACAATTTTGCGCTGAACGATGCACCATTTTGGGAGCCATTTCGGGAGACCCATTTTGGGAGGGTCGTTCAAGAGAAAATCAGAGGACTGATCCATCCCCCCGATCCGTCTCCCGCAGTCTATCACCTCCCTGAAAAGGTACTATATGATTCCTCCTCCCGGTATGATAGTGTCATACTATCAGGATCCTGAACCGCATTATGATCTGCATCAACGAGGAGGTGTCTTATGAAAAAAAATATCCGTCTGGTACTGCTCGGACAGCTGCTGCTTTTTGTATTGGTGTTTGCACTCCTGGTCGCGGGGGGAGGCTTCGAGTGGTCGGCCGTGATGTGGTTTATCGACCTGCCGTCGCTCGTCCTGATCCTGCTGTTCCTGATCCCGGGTCTGCTCATTATGGGAGAGTGGAATGATTTTGTCCGGGCATTTTCCGTAGGGATCAAAGCATACCGGCTGCTGGAGCTCAAAAACATCATCGAGGCCGTTTCGGCTGCGCAGAAGCTGACGGTCTTCGGAGCCCTGTTTGCCGTGATCGCATCCACCGTGCTCATTCTGGGCAGGCTCGATTCCCCCGAGATGCTCGGTCCCAATCTCGCCGTCTGCTTCCTGTCCGGTTTCTATGCCGTGATCGTGGAATTCTTCCTGCTGCCGTTGCGGCTTAATGCGGAGCGGAAAATGAACGAGGAGATGGATCTGGAAGATGAATGAACCCCGGATCACAAAAGCCGGATATCTTCAGGTGGCCCGGAAATTCGGTCTTACCGTCAGAGAACTGGAACTCGGTTACTTAAAGGTGTCCGGCTTCTCCAACCGCAGGATCGCTTATATGCTGGGAATCTCCGAGCAGACTGTGAAAAATCATTTTACGCACATCTACGAAAAAGCATGGGTGCCGGGTAGAAAAGAATTCAAAGCGCTGTTTACGGAGGCGCCGGAGGAATGACCGATCCGGACATTCAGGGTTTCGTCTGTCCGCTCCTCGCCGTCCGTGATCCCAGGTACCTCCTTGGTCACATACGTCTCTCCGGAGGTGCGGTCGATGTGATAGCGGACCAGCGCCCCGGGATAGGAGCGGAACAGCACTACGATCTCAATGTCCGTGCCGTTCTCCACCTCCCAGTAGGCCGGATACTCCGTTGAACGATGCACCATTTTTGGAGGGTCGTTCAAGTCCGGGAGTCATCACAGATTATCTGGTTTTTCAAGGTGCCAGCTCACGGCTGTCAGGAGCAAAGACTCGAGCAGTTAGGATAATTCTGGCAAAATTTCTCATCTTATCCTAACTTTTCGGGTTCGCGATCGCGGTTTCCGGGACCGGGTACATTAAATGTTAGGATAAAATCAAGAGAATCTCTCATCTTATCCTCTCCATATAGTCAAGTGCTTTTTCAGTAAAATCAATACTTTTCCGAGTCCTCATAATGAATGAACTACGGTTATGGAGTGATCTTTACCTCATACAGGGCAGATATATAGTGTTTATGGGTATACCAAGTAAAAC
>JAEEGL015131588.1_pt1 | contig 29803 bp, 17 predicted proteins | sample 9134231 | NCBI WGS metagenome assembly JAEEGL01 (sample SAMN16246548, study PRJNA631951) | gut metagenome | biome: gut microbiome; feature: rumen; material: fiber-attached | host: Bos | place: Iran: Karaj | collected 2018-10
CCATCGCCGAAGACTCAAGGGCCAATGTCGCCATGACCCTTTGGCGACAGCAACATCGCTCCTGCAAGCCAGCCGCCTCAATGCCGCGACTTCCGCTCCCCATTCATGGGAAGGCTCGCCCACGAATCACTAACCCAATACAGAGACTCCCCCCCCCCGCTTGACAGAATGGGCGGGTATTCGCTAGACTTGTCTTGTAAAAGAATTTGGCTACATACTGGATGGAGCAATGATGGAAAAGGAAGGAACGCGCGAGCGCAGTTCGGAAGTCGTGGGGCTGCTCGCGGGAGGACTAGCCCACGACTACAACAACATGCTGACGACGATGCTGGGCGGCATGGATTTGATTCTCTGCGACGACATCCCCGCCACCGCGCGGGAGGCCGCCGAGGACGTCAAGGCTACGATGCTCAAGGCGGCGGCGCTTGTGAAGCGCATGTTGTCGTGCGCCACTGGCGCGGAAACGCAGCCAGAGCCTCTGGATTTGGGTGAGGCGGTCACCGACGTTGTGCGGATCATGCGCCGCGCCATTCCCGACAACGTGGTTGTTGACTACCGCAAGCCGGCAGCCCTGCCCAAGGTCATGGCCGATGCCGCGATGGTGTGGCAGGTGGTGATGAATCTCGTGCTGAACGCCTGCGACGCCATCGGCAGCGCCGGCGGGGTGGTGAAGATTTCCGTGCAGGCCGTTGACGCCGGAAATGGCGCATGCCGCGTGGAGATCATGGTCGCCGACAACGGCTGCGGTATGGACGAGGCCACCAAGGCGAGGATATTCGAGCCGCTTTTCACCACGAAGCCCCATGGCAACGGCCTTGGCCTTGCCTCCGTGCGCTCGGTGATGGAGACTCTGCACGGCGAAGTGCTAATGGAGAGCGAGTTGGGGAAGGGGACGACATTCAGGCTGCTCTTCCCGGTAGAGGGTTCGCAGCCTTCAACCCCGAATCCCGAATCCTCAACCCCGAAACCAGAATCCCAAGCCCCGAATCCCGAGCCCCAAACCCCGACCACCGAATGCCCAACCCCCTGCCAGCAATCCGGCGAGGGCGCATCAACGGTTCTGGTTGTCGATGACGACGCCGCCATCGTGAAGCTGCTGAAGATCATCCTCGGCAAGGCCGGATATAGTGTCGCCACAGCGCAGAGCGGCGAGGAAGGGCTTGATGTTTACCATGCGGCGGGCGGGCGTTTCGGCGTTTGCCTTATCGACGCCTCCATGGGCGCGGGCATGAGCGGCCTTGACCTCTGCGCCGCCATCCGCGCAGAGGCGCCAAGCCTGCCGCTGATCCTCATGAGCGCCTACCGCGCCAAGGAAATGAACGACCGCATGGCCTCCTCCGGCGTCACGACCTTCCTTGCCAAGCCCTTCCGCGGCGGCGACGTGATCGCGCTCTGCGCCAAATACTCCGGGGGCGCGCAGTGAGCGTATGCGGGCACGACGGCGTGGCTTCCGTGACGCTGCGCAAGGGGCGCGACCATTCTGTTCGGCGCTTCCACCCGTGGGCCTTCTCCGGCGCGATTGGCGCGGTCGAGGGCGACCCTCCCGCTGGCGGGCTGGTATCAGTGCGCTCGTCCGAGGGCGAGATACTTGGCCTCGGGCAGTGGTCGCCTGTTTCGCAGATAAGGGTGAGGATGTTGGCCTTCGGCGCGGAGCCTGATTTCTGCTGCTTCGCCGCAGTCGAAGACTCGATTGAGGCGCGGAGTCCGCTGATGGAGGGCGGCGCGACAAACGCGGTTCGCCTCGTGAACGCCGAGGCCGACGGCCTCCCGGGCGTTGTCGTGGACAAGTATGGCGACTGGGCCGTATGCCAGTTTCACACGGCTGGCGCGGTAGTCCTGCGGAACGAGATCGTAACGGCGCTTATGGACCTTCTGCCGCTGAAGGGCGTTTATGAACGCTCGGACGCCGATGTCCTTAAGCATGAAGGACTGGAGGGCGCGTCGCGCCGTCTGGTGGGCGAGGAGCCACCGGAGCTTATCGAGATTTTCGAGAATGGCGTGAAGTTCCTAGTCGATGTCCGGCATGGACACAAGACCGGCTTCTACCTTGACCAGCGCGACAACCGCGCCGCCGTGAAGGCCCTTGCCAAGGGGCGCGAGGTGCTGAATGTTTTCAGCTACACGGGAGGCTTTGGAACGGCCGCCCTCTGCGGGGGTGCGGCGTGCGCGGTGAACATTGACGTTTCCGCGCCGGCGCTGGCCCTTGCCCGGAAGAACGCCGAGCTGAATGGCTTCGCTGTCGATGATGGCGACTTTATCGAAGGGAACGCCTTCGAGGTGCTGCGCAAGTTCCGCGACAGCCGCCGCGACTTTGACATGATCGTGCTCGACCCCCCGAAGTTTGCTGAGGGCAGGGGGGCTTTGCAGGGCGCGGCCCGCGGCTACAAGGACATCAATCTCCTTGCGATGAAGCTGCTGCGTCCGGGCGGGCTGCTGGCGACATTCTCCTGTTCGGGCGCTGTGACGCCTGAGATATTCGGCAAGATTGTGACGGATGCTGCAGTTGATTCCGGCGCCACCTTCACGGTGCAGCGTCGCCTCTGGCAGTCTAGCGACCATGCCGAAACGCTCTTCTTCCCTGAAGGTCTTTACCTGAAGGGGATGATATTGAAGAAGAAGTGAAGGGTGAAGATGAAGGGTGAAGATGAAGGGTGAAAGTGATGAGCGAAGAGAGAAAAGCTGATGTGCCTGGGAAGGCGCGCTGGTGGCGAGGGAACCTCCATACGCATTCTTTCTGGTCGGATGGGCGTGCTTTCCCCGAGGAGGCCATTGAATGGTATCGGGCGCACGGCTACCACTTCCTGGGGTTGAGCGACCACAATGTTTTCCAGGACAACCCCGACCGCTGGATCGCAGAGGCTGGGCGCGAGTCCTACTTTGCCGAATATCTCTCCGCCTTTCCCGACGCGGAAACGCGCCAGACGCCTGCTGGCGGCCGTGAGGCGCGCCTTCGCACCTTCAACGAACTTGCAACTTGCTTCAATGCCCCAGACCGCTTTCTCCTTCTGCCCGCATTTGAGGAGACTCGTTCCGCCGAATACGCCGACGGCCACCGCAGCGAGCTGCACATGAACGCCGTGAACATCCCGGCCCTTCTCCCGTCAATTGCCGCACCAGACTTCCAGCGCGTAGAGCGCGACATCCCGCTCGCCGATTTCCTCGCCCGCCATGCCGCCGAAACGGCCGCCCTTGCGCGGTCAATGGGGCGCCACGGGCTTTTCATGCTGAACCACCCCATCTGGACATGGTATGACATTTCGCCGGAAGTCCTCGTTGAGACGCCAGAGGTGCGCTTCTTTGAGGTCTGCAATAACGGCTCTCCTTTCGCGCCCGCACCTGGCCTCCCTGACGATGGCTTCGACACTGACCGCTTTTGGGATGTGGTCAACGCATTCCGCGCCCGCCGTGGCCTGCCTCTTCTCTATGGCGTAGGTGGGGACGACACCCATGTCTATCGCGGCGAGCCGCACGATGGAATGCTGATGCCCGGAAACGCCTGGACGCTTGTCCGCGCAGAGACTCTTTCCGCCGATGCCATCATCGAGGCGATGGAGACCGGGGACTTTGTCGCTTGCGAGGGAATTGAGCCGGAGGATGTCTGCTTCGATCGCTCCACTGGGACGCTCTCAGTGGCCGTCGCGGCCAAGGCGGGGGCGGCGCGGACAATCCGCTTCATCGTATCTAAGCGCGACTTCTCCGAGACCCCTATTCAAACGCTGACGGCGCGGCCGGCTGAAAAGGCCGACATGCCGAGGTTCGAGCGGACATTCCGCATCTACGATGATAAAATCGGCCTCGTGGCAAAGACAGTCGAGGGCCTTCCGGGCGAGGCGTTATGCGCCTCATTCACGATGGCGGATGACGACCTCTACGTCCGCGCCCGAATCGAGGAGTCGGGTGAGCCGCTTTGCACGGCGGCGCTTCACCCGCAGCATCGTTTCGTTGCCTGGACCCAGCCCTACCGCCGCTAGCCCCTTTTCTTCTCGCGCCTTTCGTCGTGATTGGGAACGGAAGCGCTGCCAATCCTTGAAGCGGTGCGCCACTTTAATGGCGGAAGACCCTCGGCCTTGGCAAAGGCGGCTGAAAACCAGCCGGGGTTGCAGAATCCGCAGCGCGTCGAGATTTCGGCGGCGGGGAGGTCGGTGTCGCGGAGGAGTTCCCTGGCCCTGGCCAGACGGCGGCGGAGGAGTTCCGCATGGGGTGGCCGGCCAAGTTCGCGCAGGAAGAGGCGGTCGAGCGTGGCCCGTGAGACGCCAACCAGCTCCGCGAGTCGGTTAATGCTGGGAGGGTTGTCAAGTCGCTCCGTGAGCAGCTGGACGGCCTCTCGCAGGACGGGGCTTTCCGCCGCGAAGGTGTCGGTCGAACGCCGTGCGCGGACGCCGCCGCAGGGGACGACAACCGGCGCATCTGGAGCCGGCGCGCCGTCCATGAGACGCGCCAGGAGCGCCGCTCCCTCGTAGCCGTTGCGCTCCAGGTCGTCGATGACGCTGGATATGGGGACGGTCTGGTTTTCGCAAAGAAAAGTGTCGTTGCCGATGCCGAGGATGGCGACCTCTTCGGGAATCTGGATGCCGATGTCTAGGCAGAGGGCCGAGATGCGGGCGGCCTCCTCGTCGTTGTAGGCGAGTAGGCCGACAGGCTTTGGCAGCGCGAGTAGATGCGGGGCAAGGGCGGCGGCGAAACGGTCGGTATCGTCGAGGCGCGAGCGCGGGAGGATTTCCGAGAGGACGAAGCGTGCGACCTCGCACCTCTCCCCCATTCCTGCCACAAGCCCCTCGTGGAAGAGACGCTGGACATTTGACCAGCTTGTCGAGAACCAGACAGCGCGTTTCAGGCCGACATCTAGGAAGTGGCGGGCGGCGACAAGGCCGGCGCCACGGTAGTCGGGGATGGCGCGGGGGATGGAGATTTCGGGCCGGTGGTAGGTAATGTCCACCACCGGGATTCCTTGCCGAGTCAGCCCCTCGGCGAAGCGCAAAACGGCGGGGTCGTCGCGCAGCGTGACGATGGCGCCATCGCCGCTCCATCCGCGCGGGGCGCGGACGAGGCGGTTCGCAAGGGTGAGCCGCCAGCCATGTTCGCGCGCAAAACGCCCAATGCCCTCGAACCGCGCCGGGATTGGCGGGTCGATCATCAGCATGACATGGCGATGGCTCGTCGGCCGCACCCCTGGCCGCGATTCAGAGGCAGTGGTGGCAATGCCTTTTTCGTCCCTTATCATGTTTATGATACTATCGAATAGAGTTTGCGACGTCAAGTTTCTTTTGAGTAAAAAACATAATTTAGTGATGAAAAATTATAATTGACGGGGGTAGGGTGAAATGCTATTATCTTCTTCATAAGAAAGGTAAAAACCATGAACGTAAAACTCGTAACAACTTTGGCCGTCATGGCCGCATTCGCCGCAACCGGAGCCGGTGCAGCGCCCGCCTCGCGCTCCTATGTCCAGCGCGGTCTCGTCGCCCAATACGACGGCATCGACAACGCCGGCACCGGCACACACGACTCCTCGGCCACGACGTGGAAGAACCTCGCCGGCGACGCCACGCTCGACGGCGCCTGCGACTCGATGCTTTCTTGGAATGACTCAAACGGCTGGTCGGTCTCCGGCGACTGCAAGCCCGTGACAGTTGGCAGTGGGCTTGCGGCGGTAATCGCCAAGACCAACTGCACGATCGAGGTTGCCTGCAAGCCCTCCTTCGTTAACAAACGCTTTGTCTATTTCAGCCAATACAATGGTGGCACCAGCTACCGCAGCATGAGCTTGGAAAACACCACCGCTGGCAAGTACCGTCTTTTCCGAACACGGACGGCGAGCGGCGGCTCGGACTACAACTGGACAGATCTCACCCCGGCCGGAGCGGCGGAGACATTCGTCTCCTTCGCCTTTGCCCTGGCGAACAAATATCCGAAGTTCTACAAGGACGGCAGTTATGCGGCCACCACGACTGCGGCCTGGGGCGATGCCTCCGCCACAACCGAGAGCGTCATCGGCGGCGAACTGTGGGATTCCAGCAACCGGACCGGCTCCAATTTCGACTCCAACTACAAGGTCGCTTTCAACGGCACCTACCACGCCTTCCGCCTCTATAATGTCACCCTTACTGCCGCCGAGATCGCCTGGAACGCCGGGCTCGACGCCGTGCGCTTCAACGGCGCGGACGCCGCCTCGACTCTCGGCGCGGGCTACTCCTACGACGCCGCGACGGACACGCTCTCGGTTACTCTGGCCGCGACAGCTGGCGACGGCGGCGCGGTCGCCGCAAACGGTGGCGCGGCCGGCGCGTCGGCCTCCGTTTCATTCGACTGCGACGGCACGAGGACGAACGCGACCTTCACCGCCGTCCCCGACCGCGAGCACGGCTATGTCTTCGACCGCTGGACGGGCGACACCGCCGCCATCGCCGCAGGTTCTCCCATCACCCCTGAAATCACCGTTTCGTCCGAATGCCCTGTCGCGCTCGTCGCGAACTTCCGCCGGAACGGCGACGCCGCCGATGGCCTGAAGTTTGACATCTCCTTCACGGGCGACACGTCCGCCGACGGCATCACTTTCTCCAAAACCGATTCAATGACCACGCAGTCATACGAGACCGCCGCCGTCGCCCTACCGGTTCTGCCGACCGTCACAAACTCCGCCGTCAACTGCATCTACCTCCCGCAGCCGACGACCGAAACGAACACCGTTTTCCGGCAAGACGCCCGCAAGTCCGGCGCCGCCGTCACAGGCGAGGTCGCGACGGTCTTCTGCCGCTTCCGCTGGGACGGATCCGTTCTCCCCGATATGGTGAACTACCCGGCGATCATCATGAACGGTTACACGAGCTGGAGTCTGCATCCGGGGGAGGGTTTCTGCCTGCGGATGAGGGCTGATGCGAACGCGACGAGCGGATGCTTCTCGTTCATTTTCCCGAACAACGCCGTGGCATACAACAACGCCGCAATCACGACCACCGGCCCCGCCACCATCAACCAGGGGCGCTGGGTCGACGTCTTCGCCTCGGTCTATCCAAGCCCGACGAATCCCGAACGCTCCAATGCCGACATCTGGTATTGCGAGGTGCCGTCTTGGAACGCGGCGGGATATTTCAACAGATCCCAGATAGGCCACAAGCATTTCGGCGACGGCTGCAACATCGTTCGCATGAACACGACAACGCAGAAGACGCTCATCTTCGGCTCCGAACCGAACGCCGCCGTGGAAGCGATAACCGGGGACAACCGAGTCAAGTGCTTCCGGGGTGCCATCGCCGCCGCGAAGGGCTGGAACCGCCTCCTCACAACGAACGAAATGTGGACTGTAATGGCTGGCCTCGGCGGCGTCCAGTCTTTCACCGACCTCGAAACGGCCGCCGGCCGCACCTACGAGACGGTCGTCATCTACGGCGACGACTTCAAGGAGGGCCGCAACGGCACGCAGACATCGTTCCTCGGCGGCGACACCGCCGCGCTCCGCTGGCGCGCGCTGACCGCGAGCTACAAATCCAACACGCTCCTCTGGAACGCGCCGAAGGACGCCGACCCCATGCCCGTTGTCTTTTCGACGAAAATAGGGCAGTGCAAGGGCGACAACGCCCAGCCAATCCACCTTGAGGTGAACGGCACGAAGGTCTGGCCGGCGAACGCGGCCTCTCGGGAAGTTGTCCAAGGTGACGAAATCAAGGTTGAAATCGGCGCGGAATACACCTATCCTGGACTCAACGAACTCAAGTGGGTCTATGACACAGAGCTGACCTCCAACTATGTGATCTTCGACCGCCACAAAATCAAGCTTGTCACTCCGGCCAACCCGTTCGTGATTACAATCAGGTAGAGGCGATGTCGATTGCAATCGACTGCAATCGGTTGCAATCGACTGCAATCGACATGAGAAAATCTCTTTTCGCCATCGCCTTCGCGGCGGTGCTTCTGGGAGGGCCGCGCTTTGTCGCGGCCACTCCCGGATTCTTCCACTTCGAGCGCATCGACGGCCACGATTGGGCCATCGACCCCGAGGGCCGCGCCCTTACGCTCGCGGGCGTCGATTTCGTAAACCCCGATGTCTTTTACAGCTCGTTCCTGGGCTACGCGCCATACAAGCAGTTCGTCGAAACCAACTATCCTTCGCGCCAGGCCTGGGCGGAGGAGACCGCTGGACGCCTCCGCGCCTGGGGCTTCAACATGCTGGCCTCGCACTGCGCGACCGAACTCTTCCCCGGCTTCCCCCACGCCGACACGCTCAACCTCAACAACCCCTTCGCGAAGTCCAAGGATCCCGAATGGCGCATCGCCGAAAATATGGATGCACCCTCCACGGGCTTCCCGAACGTCTTCCACCCCGACTACGAAAAGGCGGTCTTCGACGCCGCCGCGAAGCGCTGCGCCCCGCGCAAGGACGACCCTTCGCTCGTGGGCTGGTTCATCGATAACGAGCTGGCCTGGTGGGGCCGCAGTTCCGACCCTGGCGTCGGCCTCTTCGACCTCGTGGCCCAGCTCCCGCCAGAACATAGCGCGCGCAAAGCGCTGGATCAGTGGCTCGCGGGCGAGGAAGTCTCACACAGAGACACAAAGGCACAGAGGACTTCATTGTCCACAAGTGAAAATATCAAACTCTGTGGCTCTGTGCCCCTGTGTGACATAAAATCAGTTTCCCGCGAGACGAAGGTGGAGTTCCTACGGCTTATCGCCGAGCGCTACTTCTCCATTAACACCGCCGCGATTCGCGCCGCCGACCCCAACCACGCCATCCTCGGCTGCCGCTTCGCGGGCGGGACGCTGAAGACGCACGATGTCCTCTGGGAGGTTGCCGGCAAATACTGCGACGCCGTCTCCTTCAACTGCTACGCATGGTGCGACCTCGACCGGGGCATTGTCCTCACCGACCAGGGCGGGCTGCCGGTCATCGACGAGTTCCGCCGCGTCCACGCCCTCTGCAACCGCCCGATGCTCGTTACGGAATGGAGTTTTCCAGCCCTTGACGCCGGCCGCCCGTGCCTGCACGGCGCGGGCCAGCGCTTCCACACGCAGAAGGAACGCGCGGCGGCGGTCGAGCTCTTCGCCCGCACGATCCTCTCCGAACCCTACATGGTGGGCTACAACTGGTTCATGTGGGTCGATCAGCCTGCGGCGGGCCTCCGTCCGGCTTTTCCAGAAGACAGCAACTACGGCCTTGTGGGCGAGGACGGCACGCCCTACGAGCTTGTCACCGAGGCCTTCGCGCGAGTAAATGGCCTTTCGCGCAAGTCTGCGCGACCCGGCGCGGGAGCGCCAGGTGCAAAACCTGAGACAACGGCTCGCCGGGACGGCTCGCCCCACCCCTCCGAGCGCGAACGTTTTCTTTCAACTGCGTCTCTTTTAGCCACAAAGAACGCAAATGAGCACAAAGACTTTGTGGACTCTGTGTCTTTTGTGGCTGGAAATACCGACCATGCGGAGTGGTCTCTTTCAAACGGCCTCGTGCGACTCTCCGGCCGCATCGGCGGCGCCTTCATGGCCGACGAGATCGCCTTCAGCGGGAATCCCCCTGTCGGGCGTTTCCGCACGCTCCTGCAGCGGCTTGACGGTTCTAGACGGCTTTGGACCGACACCGACCGCGTAACCGACGTTGCCTTTTCGCTTGACGAAGCCACTGGCATTGGCTCCGTCACCATCCGCGCCGAATCTGGGAGCACCGACACCAGCCGCTCATCCGTCCTGCCGCGACCTCCTTCAGAGGTCGCGGGTTCCCCCCGGCGGGGGGCGGAGGGGGCACCGCTTTTTGCCATGACCGCGCGACTTTCGCTTGCACCCGGTTGCGCCGATATTCTGGCGGAGATCGTCTCAGTGGAGAATCTCGGCGACACGCCTCTTCAGGTCGAGCGCGTCTTCATGCGCCCCTACGCTGCGGCTACAAGGCCCGAAGGCGTTCCCACCGTGCCGAAACTCTGGAAGGGCCCGCACGATGGCTGGTGGCGCATCCCAGGCGGCGGACGCTTCGGCGCCGTCTCGCATGACGCATCCTCCTGCTCCTTCCGCTTTCACATCGACAAAAACGGCGTCCAGCACCCCGACGCGCCGTTTGTCGAGGATGGCCCCTTCGAAATCGCACCAGGCTCCACATGGCAACCCTCTTCGCCGATGGGCGCACTTTTGAGGGAAGAAAATGACGGCAATCGCTAGCAGCCGAATGCAATCGAATGCAATCGAAACAAAATGAAGACTCCCAGCTCCCCTTCCACACGTCTCATAGCGCTTAGTTGCGCCGTCTATTTCACCAGCTACCTCACGCGCAAGGCGTATGAGGCGTCGATTCTGGCGATATGCGACGAAACTGGCCTGGACCGCACGGCGGCGGGCCTGGCCGGGACGGCAACGGTCGCCCTCTACGGCGGCGGGCAATTCGTGACTGGCCTGATGGCCGACCGTTTCAACCCCTGCCGAATCGTCTTGGCGGCGCTTCTGCTGACGGCCGCATGTAACTTGGCGCTCCCGTTCGCCGTTGGCAGCGTTGCGGCCCTTGTGGCGCTCCAGGCGGTGAACGGCTTCGCCCAGGCGATGTTCTGGCCACCGCTGGTGAAGATCCTCGCGAACAGCCTTTCGAAAGAACGCTATAATGGGGCGGTCTTTGTGGTGAACGTTGCCGCGAACATCGCCATCATAGCAATCTTCGCCCTCGTTGCCGGATGCGTGCGCTTCGCGGGCTGGCGGCTATCATTCTGGATCGTGGCCGGCATGGCGCTGGCCATGGCTGTGGCGTGGGGCCAACTGTGTTCTGGGGGATTCTGGACTCGGGTGTTGGAATCAGCAAATCCTGAATCACGAATCCCCTCGGCGAAACCCGAAACCCGCAACTCGAATCCAAATTCCGCCAAGTCCTTCCCAATTGCGATAGCCGTCCTCATCCCAATCGCGCTGGCGATAGTGTGCATGGGGATCATGCGTGACGGCATCGAGGTTTGGGCGCCGAGCATCATAAGCGACCTCTACGGCCTCAGCACCTCTAGCTCCACCGCCTCTGTGGTGATTCTGCCCATCTTCGCCGTGGCGAGCATGGCCGCCGCAAGGGCCCTGCGCCGCGCACTTGGCAGTGAAGAGAAGGGTGCGCTTGCGCTTTACTCCCTCGGACTCCTCTGCGCCCTGGTGCTCCTTCCCGTAAGCAGGAACCCCGATGCGTCGGGGCAGGCAGGCGCTGTGGCGCATGCCTCCATCATTACCGGCCTGCCGCTCATCGCGCTGCTCTCCGCGTCGATGCACGGGGCAAACCTTCTGCTCATAGGCGAACTTCCCGGGCGCTTTGCCGGAAGCGGACACGTAGGGGTGCTTTCGGGATTGCTCAATTCATGCGTTTATGTCGGGGCCGCCTTGTCTATCTACGGCTTCCCAGTGCTGCAAAGGCACTTTTCCGGCTGGAGGCCGGTATTCGCCATTTGGGCGGTGGTACTGGCCCTGGGCGTGGCGCTGATCGCGGTTGCGCTAAGGCTAACCGCGCATGGCAGAAATGGCGGCGGCCATGTCCTTGGCGCCGAAGAGGGCGCTTCCGGCCACTAGCTCCGTCGCGCCGGCTTCGATGCAGAGCGGCGCCGTGGTGGCGGAAATCCCGCCATCGACCATAATCGGGAATGTGGGCGACATCGAGGCAAGCGCCTTTATCTTCGGCAGCATGTCGGCCATGAACTTCTGCCCTCCGTAACCCGGCTCGACGGTCATCACCAGCACATAGTCGAAGAGGCCAATGAAAGGCTTGACTGCGTCAGCGGCCGTGGCCGGCTTTAGGACGATCCCCGCGCGCAGCCCGCGTTCGCGGATGGAGCGCAGTGTGGCGGCGATGTCGCAGGATGCCTCGACGTGGATGGAGATTGCGTCGGCTCCGGCGTCGGCGAAGCGCATTGCGTAGAGGTCTGGACGCTCCAGCATAAGGTGGACGTCAAGGTGAAGCTTCGTGGCGCGGCGGAATGCGGCCACCACTGTAGGGCCGAAATTGAGGTTGGGAACGAAGTGGCCGTCCATGACATCAATGTGGAGGGCATCGGCGCCGGCGGCTTCGCAACGCGCCGTTTCATCTGCAAGGTGGCCGTAGTCGGCGGCAAGCATGGAGGGGAGGATGGTCATGAGTGTGGAAGTGTGGAAATGTGGAAATGTGAAAGTGTGGAAATGTGGAAATGTGGAAATGTGGAAGTGTGGAAATGTGAAAGTGTGGAAATGTGGAAATGTATCAAATCATTGGTTATTGGCTGTTGGTTGTTTTCATAATTTCACATTTTCACATTATACTTGCTGTTGGTTGTTTTCATAATTTCACATTTTCACATTCTTTTAAGTACAACTGCGGTTTCGAAGTGGATGGTGCGGGGGAACATGTCGAAGAGGCGGACTTTGTCGATGGCGAATCCGGCGGAGACTGCGATGGCCAGGTCGCGCGCGAGGGTCGCCGGATCGCAGGATACGAATATTGCGTGGCGGAGCGGCGAGGCGCATAGGGCGTCTATCGCCTCGCGCTGGAAGCCGGAGCGGGGCGGGTCGGCTATCACGACTGCGCGGTCCAGCGGAAGCGACGAAGTGTTGTCGGCAAGGAAGCGCGCCACGTCGCGGCAGTGGAATTCGGCGGCCGGGAGGGAGAGTCGCTCGGCATTGAGGCGGGCGCATTTGATCGAGGGGCGCGAAGTCTCAACGCCTACTACTCGCCCGATGCCGAGGCGTGCGGCGGCAAGTGCGAATGGGCCTACGCCGCAGAAGAGGTCGAGCGCGAGGTCTATGTTGCCGCCGGCGGCGATTTCAGCAATCCAGTCGCGAACCTGTTCGACAAGTGCGCCGGAAACAAAGGGGTTGATTTGATAGAAGCCGTCGCAGGGGACAAGCAGGTCGCCGGCGGGCGAATGTTCGACTAGGCGGCTTCCTGGTTGGGGCTGGGTTTCGTCGGTCCAGCTGACGACGCCGTCCTTCTCGGTGTGGCGCAAAGTGACGGTTGCCGGACAACGCGCCGGGGAGGCTTGGAGCGATTTGCGGATGTCGGCCCATGCGGCGTTGATCTCCGGAGAGGAGAGCGGACATGAGGGAATGTCGATGACGGTGCGGTTGTCGTCGCCAAAGTAGCCAGCGGCGAAGTGCATTCCGCCCCTGACGTGGAATGTCGCCTTGTTGCGGTAGCGCAATGGGGCAGGGGAGGCGAAGGGCGGAAGGAATGTGGACTCAGGCAGGTTGAAGCGGCGGAGGAAGTCGCGGAGCTGTCCGTCCTTTATTGCGACCTCGGCATCGTATTTGGCGAAGTCGTAGGCGCAGCCGGGAACTGGTGTGCGATCGGGGAGAAGGCACTCGGAGTCGATGCGGTCTGGCGATGGGCGGAGGACTTCGATGAGGCGCGCCACCTGGAAGTTCTTGCGGACGGATACGACTTCGGCCAGGATGCGTTCGCCGGGGAGTGTGCGCGGGACGAAGGTCACGATGCCGTCCGGGCGGGAGATGCCAGACCCGCGATAGGCGACGGAGGAGATTTCGAGTTCGACGGGCATCGGCTACTCGATTCTTGCGAGCAGGGATTCGGCGAGGTCGGAAAGCGCTGCCGACGCGGGGGTGCCGGGGATGTCCATCAAATGCGCGACGGCCTCGCGGGTATGGAACGCCGCCATGCTGCGGGCCTTGTCGGGCGTCCAGATGCGGAGGCAAGAGGAGGGCTCCGGTGCGGCGTTGGGATCGGAGGGCACGTCGAAAATGTCGTCGATGATCTGGAACGCCATGCCGAGTTCCGCGCCGAAAGTTGCCAGGGATGCGACTTCGTCGTCTGGCGCGCCGCCGGCGATTGCGCCAAGCTCCGCAGCAGCGGAGAAGAGGTCGCCGGTCTTGTGGGCGAGGATGAAGCCAAGGCGCGGCTCGTCGAGAGGCGATGCGGAGAGGTCTTCAGTCTGGCCTCGGACAACGCCCACGGCCGCGCGTGAAAGCACCTGCGTGAGGCGGATGGCGCGGGTCGGCGGGAGCGACGATGGTGCGGCTATTGCGCTGAAGGCGAGTGCCTGGAGCGCGTCTCCGGCAAGGACGGCGTTCGCCTCTCCGAACTTGGCGTGGACGGAGGGTTGGCCGCGGCGCATGGGGGAATTGTCCATGGCGGGTAGATCGTCGTGGACAAGCGTGTATGAGTGAAGCAGCTCGATGGCCACTGCGGCGGCCAGCGCGGCGTCTGGGTCGCCATCGTCGGTGGCGACGGCCTCGGAGGCGGCAAGCGTTATGACAGGGCGTATGCGCTTGCCGCCGGGGATGACGGCATGGCGGACGGCGTCCGCAAGAGGCGTCGGTGAGAGGTCGGTCTTGTCAAGGAACCGGGCGATGGCCTCTTCCGCGCGCTGGCGCTGGAAGTCGAGATAGTCGCGGGAGGCCATCTACTTCACCGCGTAGCGAGTGGCCTTGATGATGGCCTTCCAGAGGGATTCCTGGTCGGACGCGGCAAGGATCGCCTCACGGTTCTGCTGCTTGCTGAAGGCATCGGCGAGACCTGAGACGAGGCGGAGGTAGAAGGCGCTGACGGCCGTCGGTATTGCGAGGAAGCAGATGATGTGGGCGGTATGGGTGGAGTCGAACTTGACGCCCTTGCGGCTGGTGCCGAGGGCGAGAGTGAGTCCGCCGCCCTCTACGCCGCGGACATGCGGGAACGCGAGGCCGTCCTCCATCGCGGTGGAAAGGATGTTCTCGCGCTCGATTGCGGCGGTGACGAGCTTGGCGGCGTCATCGACGAACTTGGCGTCCTGCATGGCGTTGGCCAGCTCGATGATGGCGTCGTCGCGCTTGGTCGCCCTGAGCGCTGGGAGCATGAGCTGCTGCGCGGAGAAGCGGGCGATGCCGATTCGGCGCGGCTCGGTGCGCGCATGGGATTCGCCGGTCCAGTGGGCGCTGTCGGCCGACTCGTAGAGGATGCGGGCGCAGCTGGGGCAGGTGTGGACGTCGTCGGTCTGGAGATCGTGGGCCTGGCGGACGGACTGGACCATGCCGATGGGGAGGCGCATCCCGCAGATGGCGCAGGCGCCGTTATACATGGGCGCGGTGAAGACATGGTCGTTCTTGAGGAGGCGCCGCACGAACTCGCGCGTAGGCGAGGGGAGGCCATCGGAAAGCAGTTCAATGTCGTGGGAAAGGCGCTCAAGGTGCGAGCCGTCGCCGGTCGCCTTGTGTTCGTCCAGGATAAGGACGAGTTCCTGCAATTGCAGAAGGTGATTAATTAGACTTTGCATACGTTTCTATTCTATATGATACGCGGGAAATGTCAAGTTGCAGTCTAAACGCGCGAACTGCTATAATGGGATGCGTTCAAGAACTGGAGAAAAAAACATGTGCGGAATAGTTGGCTTTACTTCGAGAAGCGCGTCGGCGGTCGGACCGCTCGTCAGCGGGCTGCGTCGTCTGGAATACAGGGGCTATGATTCGGCTGGAGTCGCCCTGGAGTGCGAAGAAGGCATCAAGGTCTTCAAGCAGACCGGCAAGGTGGCGGAGCTGGACGCCCTCTTGAAAAAGGAACTGCCGGAAGAGGAGCGCGGAAAGTTCACGGTGGGCATCGCGCACACCCGCTGGGCCACCCACGGCCTCCCCACGACGGTGAACGCCCACCCGCACATCGCCGACGGCGGATCGCTGGCGCTAGTCCACAACGGCATTGTCGAAAACTACGCCGCTCTGCGGTCCGGCCTTGAAAAGCATGGTGTGAAGTTCGTCTCGCAGACGGACACCGAAGTCCTGGCGCACCTGGTGGCGACCTTCGACAAGGGCGACCTCCTCGCCGCTACCTGCGAGGCGCTGAAGCGCGTCGAAGGCACCTACGGCATCGCCCTCATCTCGGCCAAGCATCCCGGCGAGATGATCGTCGCCCGCAAGGGCAGCCCCCTTGTGATTGGCGTCGGCGAAAAGGACATCGTCGTCGCGAGCGACGTCTCCGCCATCGTGGCCTACACCCGCCAGGTAATCTACCTCAAGGACGGCGACGTTGCCCGGATAACGCCCGACGGCGTGGACATCCACTCCCTCGATTTCTCCCCCGTCTCCCGCGAGGTGCAGGAAGTTGACTGGGACATCGGCGCCATTGAGAAGGGCGGCTACGAGCACTTCATGCTCAAGGAGATCTTCGAGCAGCCCGACGCCCTCAGGAACACGATTCGCGGGCGCTTGGACGCAGGGGAGGGGACGGCGATTCTTTCGGGTCTCAACCTCAGGCCGCGCGACCTGGCCGCCGTGCGCCGCCTCGTCATCATCGGCTGCGGGACATCGCTCCATGCCGGCATGGTTGGCAAGTATCTCTTCGAGGCGCTTGCTGACATCCCCGCCTCCGCAGAGCAGGCCGCCGAGTTCCGCTACTGCAACCCAATCGTCGGCCCAGACGACTGGGTGATCGCGCTGTCGCAGTCGGGCGAGACTGCGGACACTCTGGCGGCGGTGAGGGAGTCGAACCGCAAGGGCGCGCTGGTGTCTGGCCTCTGCAACGTGGTCGGCTCCACGATTGCGCGCGAGGCCGGTCGCGGCGTGTATCTCCACGCCGGTCCTGAGATTTCGGTCGCATCCACAAAGGCGTTCACCGCGCAGGTGACGGCCCTCCTGATGACTGCCCTGAAGCTGGGCCGCACGCGGCGGCTTTCCCTTGAGGAAGGCGTCAAGCTGGTGGCCGAAATCGAGCGCATCCCCGACCTCATTTCCGAGGTGCTGAAGAAGTCGGATGACATTGCGAAGATTGCCGAGAAATACGCCAAGGCCGACGACATGTTCTTCATCGGGCGCGGCATCCTCTATCCTGCGGCCCTGGAAGGCGCACTCAAGATCAAGGAAGTCGCATACGTCCACGCGGAAGGCTACCAGGCGGCCGAACTCAAGCACGGCCCGATCGCGCTGCTTGGCGAGGAGACTCCTGTGGTGGCGCTGCTTTCCGACATCGCGGGCAAGGAGAAGACTCTTGGCAACGTGCAGGAATGCAGGGCGCGGCGCGCGCCGGTGATTGGGATTGTGACGGAAGGCGACGCCGCCGCTGCCGCAGCGGTGAACGATGCAATCGCCCTGCCGCGCACGAGCGCCTCGATTGCGCCGATAGTGACGGCCGTGGCGCTTCAGCTTCTGGCCTACCATGTGGCGCGCCTGCGCGGCTGCGAGATTGACCAGCCGCGCAACTTGGCTAAGTCGGTTACGGTGGAGTAGCCGAATCGCTACCTCACGCTCAGCGTAACCTTTCCCGGCAGGCTTTCGGGGCTTGCCGGAACTGCCGCTACGGTGTGGCGGCCAGGCTGGAAGGCGAACGAGGTCGTTCCGGCGGGGAGCATGGTGCCGTCGATGAACCAGGTGACATCGTCGGCGCTCGCCCTCAACCGCAACTCCACTTCAGTCGCGCCATCGGCCAGCCTGTATTCGTTGGGCGCTGGCGAGATCACTGAGACCCTCCCGGCTGGTCTGGCGCAGGCTTCGCAAAAGGCAAGCGGAATCCGCTTCAGGACGCGCCCCGCCATCGTTTCCTTGCAGGACGACGAGGCGCGGAGGCCCGTTTCGCGGCAGAGTGTCGCCTCTTCGCAGTAGTCAGGCGCGAATGGCCACAGCGGCGCAGGGCTGCGGGCGTAGAGCATCTCGAAAATCTCGCCAACGGCAGGGGCTGCTATTTCCGCGCCGACCAGCGCGTCGGACCGGGAGCCGTCCTTGTTGCCGAACCACACCCCCACGACATAGTCCGGCGTGTAGCCGAAGCACCAGGCGTCGCGGTTGCCATTTGAGGTGCCGGTCTTCCATGCCACGTCCAGGGATGTTCCCGGCAACGGCATAGAGCGCAGCATTTCGGCCAGCATGGCGCGGGAGTCGTCTTCGGCGGATGCCGCGCCGGGATTGGCCAGGACTTCGTGCCGGGGCACAATGGCGGCGTAGGCGTCGATGATGTCGGAAAGACGGTATCCAGCAGTGCCGAGGGCGAGGGAAAGTCCATTGGTGGCGACCTGTCCGGGCGCGGCTAGGCCGAGGTCATAGAAGCGGGCGGCGACTCGGCCCTCGCCAAGCGAGGCCAGGAGACGCACGGCCGGGGTGTTGAGGGATTTCGAGAGCGCATGCGCGGCGCTTACGCGCCCGGAGTAGCCGCCGCCGTAGTTTTCGGGCCGGTAGTCGGAGTAGCGGACGGGGGCGTCAAGGAGGATGGAGTCTGCCACGAGCCTTCCGCCGCGAATGGCCTCCTCGTAGATGAACGGCTTGAGCGCCGAACCGGCGGAGCGCAGGGCGCGGACGGCGTTGAACTGGCCGCCATCGGGCGAATCGAAATCAAGCGTTCCCACGTATGCGATGTCGTGGCCGGTGCGCATGTCTCGGACAACGCATGCGGCGTCGCGCAGATCGTGGAACTCAGCGGTTCGTCGGGCGAGGGCGATCTGGATGCGGCGGGTGAGTGTGGCGTCCACCGTGAGCTGCACGACCTGCGGGTCGCCATGGCGCATGGGCGGAGTCTGGCCTATCAGGAAGCCCCATTCGCGCGGGGAGCCGAGTTGCTCGAAAAGGGCGGGGTGGGTGAAGTCGCGGTAGCGCGGTCGGGCGCGGTAGATGTCTCCGGCCTCGTTAGGCGTGAGGAGTCCGGCGCGGACGAGGCGGTCGAGGACGATTCCCTGGCGGCGGCGCGCGGCGGCGGGGTGGCGGTCTGGGCGGAGCCTGTTTGGCAATTGCGGGATGCCGCAGAGGATGCTTGCCTCGACGACGCCAATCTCGGAGGCGTGGCGGCCGAAGTAGAAGCGCGATGCGGCCTCGATCCCGTAGATGTTGCCGCCGAAGGGGATGTTGTTGAAGTATGCCTCGAGGATCTCATCCTTCGTGTGGAGGCGCTCCATCTTGCGGGTCTTGGCGGCCTGGATGAACTTTTGCAGGAAATTGCGGCGGCCCTGGTGGTAGTCCATAGCGGCAGTCTGCATGCTGATCGTGGATGCCCCGGACACGACGCGCAGTGCCGCCAGGTTCTGCAGGACGGCGCGGCAGATGGAGCGGTAGTCGAGGCCATGGTGCCTGTAGAAACGGGCGTCCTCCACCGTCAGCATCACCTGCACCACTTCCTTGGGGATTTCGCTTAGCGAAATGTCGAAGCGCCACTCGTATTGCCAGGTGCGCTCGCAGTAGAGAGGGAGACCGTTGCAATCCGACCATGTGCGGACTGGCGTCCGGGCATGGACGCCGGGAATGGGGTCAGGGACAAGCCATGGCGCCACAAGCCATGCGGCAATGCCGGTGGCGACCAAGGCAATTGCCGCCAGGATTGCCCTGCGGGCAATTCGGCGCAGCCGGGGGCTGGCAGCGAGTCTATGCAGGCTGCCAGTCATTGTCAGGCGCGCTCCGAAAGACGCATTGAGACAATCTTCGAGACGCCCTTCTCAGGCATGGTTACGCCATAGACGATGCCGGAGTTCTCGATCGAATGCTGGTTGTGCGTGATGATCAGGAACTGCGACTGCACGAGGAAGTCCTTCAGGGCCTGGACGAAGCGGCCGATGTTGGAGTCGTCGAGGGCGGCGTCCAGCTCGTCAAGCAGGCAGAATGGACTCGGCTTGATGAGGTAGATGGCGAAGAGAAGGCTCACGGCCGTCATTGTCCGCTCGCCGCCGGAGAGCAGGGAGATCGACTGCGGCCGCTTTCCGGGCGGCCTTGCGATGATCTCGACGCCGCACTCAAGCGGGTCCTCCGGGTTCTCGATGATCGCCAGCCGCGCGGTGCCGCCGTTGAAGAGCTTGGTGAACATCTTCTCGAAGTTGGCGTTCGCCTGCTGGAAGGTCTCGTTGAACATCTCGGCGCTCTTGGCGTTGATCATCCTGATCAGTTCCACGAGTTCGCCCTTGGCCTTCTTCAGGTCCTCCTCCTGGGCGGTTTCGATTTCGTAGCGCTTCTTGAGCTCGTCGTATTCCTCAAGGGCGACGAGGTTGACGGGGCCGAGGTCGGTGATTGAGGCGTTGAGGGCGTCGATGCGCTCGCGCGCCGCTTCTGGGGTCGGCTCGCCGTCGGGCCATTCGGGCAGCGGCGACGTGAGCATCTCCTCCACGGTGATGGAGTATTCCTGCTGGACGCGCTCGATGCGGTTCTGGCGCCTCATCGAGACTTCGGTGTTCTCCACGTCAAGGGCGCCGTGGCGCGAGCGGACGGCGTCCAGGGCCTGGCGCAGGGCCGACAGGCCGTCCTCGGCGCGCTGGAGGTCGCGGCCGCGCTCAGCGCGGTCCGCCTTCATCGTCTCAAGCTTCGCCCTGGACTGCTCCGCTGTGATGGCCATCTGGGCAAGGCCGCCGCGCGTCTCCTCGATCTGCTTCGTCAGCTTGGCGATGTTCTCGTCGTATGACTGCATCCCCTTGGAGCGGCCGTCGAGGGAGCGCTTGATCTCCTCGATGCGGTTGCGGAAGATGGTAATCTTGCCGTTGGCCTGGTTGAGTTCCTGGACGCGGTTGGCCTCGCGGACGCGGGCCTCGACGAGGAAGCGGTTGTATTCGTTGAACTCGCCCTCGCGCTCCTGAAGGGTCTTCTGGAGGGCCTCGATGCCGTCGAGGAAGGCGGTGCGGCTGGCGACGAGGGAGTTGAGTTCGTCCTTCACCTCGGCGCTTTCGCGGTCGGCCTCGGCCGTGCGCGCGGCGGCTAGGTGCAGTTCCGCCGCGACAGCCTCCAGGCGCTGCGAGGAGCGTGCGGCGTCGCGTTCGGCTGCGGCAAGTTCGCCCTCCTTCTGGGCAAGCGAGCGGCGCACCTCCTCCAAGGCGGCGCGGGCGCCGGAGAGCGCCTGGACGGCGGCGTCGGCGCGGCGCTCCGCGTCGGCCACGTCGTCCTCCATCTCCTCGTAGTGGCCCTGCTCGGCCGCGACGAGCGCCTCGTCGTCGGCAATCTCCATGTGGCGGGAGAAGGGGTTCACGCCCGCGTCGTCGCGCCAGACCTCGCACCGTCCGCCAGGGGCGAAGACCTCGCCGGCGATGGTGACGACTGTCGCGCCATCGGGAATGGACGCCGGGACCTGTTCGAGCGATTGCGCGAGCATTACGCCATCGAGCATCCTGCGGCCGGTGTCCGCGAAGTCGTTGGCAATTTCTACGAACTTGGCTAGCGGTTCAAAGCCGGAAAGACTGGCCGGCGCGGCCTTTTGGCTGCCGGCGCCCGCATCCGCCACCACCAGTCGCGCAGGGGCGTTCTTGGCGGACAGGGCGGCAACGATTGAGCGCGCGTTGTCCGCTCCGCGCACCACGATTGCGTCCACCCATGCGCCAAGGGCGGCGGCCAGGGCGGTGCGGTATTGCGGGGCGGCGGTGAACTTTTCGGCCAGGGTGCCGAGAAGCGCGCCGGGGGGAAGTCCAAGGGGATTCGAGTCGTCCAGCAGCATCCGCGACCCGGCCTGGAAGGTCTCGGCCTGTTTCTCCTGATCGCGCAGGAGGGCGATCTTCGCGCGTGCGGCGGCGATGCGCGAGGAAATCCGCGCCATCTCCTCGCGTCCGGTGGAGATGGTGGAGCGGAGTTCCTCAAGCAAGCCTTCGGCGGCGGAGCATGAGGATGCCGACTCCTCCTCGCGGTCGCGCAGCGTCTCCACGACGCCTTCAAGGGTGGCGCGGGACTCGTTCAGCACATCGAGGTCGGCTTTGATCTTGTCTCGCTCACCGGCAAGACGCTCGCTCTGGGCGTCGGCGGCATGGCGCTTGGCGTCCATCGCCGCGAGGCGGCTCTGGAGGAAGGCGCTGCGGCGTTCGCGCTCCACGCTCTCGGCGCGGCGCGACTGGAGATCCTGGCGGAGGGCGTCGATGGCGGAGCGCTCGCCCTCCGTGCGCTCCTGGACGGTCTCGCGCTCCTCGCGGGCGGCGACCACCTCCATGTCGAGGCGCTTGGCGTCCTCGCCGAGGGTCGCCACCTGCTCTTCGAGCTGCACGAGCTGCGTCCGCATCTCGGAAGCCTCGCGGCTGTCGCGGTCGGCCCAGGCGCGGTAGTCGGCGATTCGCTGCTCGCCAATCGCGATAAGGTCCTTTGCATGGTTGAGGTTCGCGGCGTCCTTGGCGGCTATTTCGGCGCAGTCGTTGATTTCGGCCTCGCGCTCCTCGATTTCGGCGCGCATGGAGGCGGTGGCGCCTTCGCGGTCCGTGACCTCGCGCTGGGCCTCCTCCTCGCGGGCAGTTGTTTCGGCGGTTTCCCTGGCGATGGCGGCGAGGCGGTTGTCGAAGTCGGCGACGTCGCTGCGCACGGTGAAGAGGTCAAGGGTGCGGAGTTCGGCCTTCAGCCGCTGGAACTTCTCCGCCTTGGCGACCTGGCGTTCGAGGGAGTTGATCTGGCGGCGCAGTTCGCGGAGAACGTCGGTTACGCGGGAGAGATTCGTGTCGGTCTGCTCCAGCTTGCGAATCGCCTCCTTGCGGTCGGCCTTGTATTTGGTGACGCCGGCCGCCTCCTCGAAGATCGTGCGGCGGTCTTCGGGGCGGGATGAGAGGATGGCGTCGATCTGGCCCTGCGCCATCACGGAGTAGCTGGTCGTGCCGATGCCGGTGCCCATGAAGAGACGCTGGATGTCCTTAAGGCGGCATGGGGCCTTGTTGATGAAATAGCCGCTGTCGCCGGTGCGGAAGACGCGGCGGGTGACGGTGACCTCGTTGAACTCCGTGGCCAGCAGGCCCTCGCAGTCGGCGAAGGTGATGCTGACCTCGCACATGGTCATCGGCTTGCGGGAGTCGGTGCCGTTGAAAATCACGTCGAGCATCTTCGAGCCGCGCAGGGCGGTCGGGCGCTGTTCGCCAAGGACCCAGCGAATGGCGTCGGACACGTTCGACTTGCCGCAGCCGTTCGGGCCTACGATTGCTATCAGCCCCGGCTCGAATACCAGCTTCGTCTTGTCGGCGAAAGACTTGAAGCCGGACATTTCAAGGGATTTCAGATACATGCACCTATTATACCAAAAAGCACATGCGCACCCGATAATTTGCTATAATCATTAGCGATGAAAAACGAAGAGGTCAACCCCTTTAGGCTCGACCCCGCGAAAATCGACAATCCAGGACTCCGGTTCTGGGTTCGCCTTTTCCGCGGTTTGCTCGAGCGCATATTCCGATTTCCAGCCCTGAACCGCTATTACGCCGCCACCAGGACGATGGACGGCAGCCGGTGCTTTTCCGGCAGAGTCCTCGCCGCAATGGGCGTAACCTGGCGGGAGGGCAGGGGAGGCGCCGCAGACCCCGCCTCCTGCCCGCTGCCAGCCGAAGGGCCCGTGGTGGTTGTCGCCAACCATCCCTTTGGCGGCATCGAGGGCGTGATCATGCTGGCCATGATGGAGCATTGGCGGTCGGACGCCAAGGTGCTGGTGAACTTCATGCTCTCCGTCATTCCCGATCTCCGCAAGGACTTCCTCTTCGTGAACCCCTTTGGCGGAACCGCCGCCAAGCGCGAGAACATGGCCTCGATGAAGGCCGGGCTGAAGTGGCTTTCGGAAGGCCATGTGCTGGTCGTCTTCCCGGCAGGCGAAGTCTCCAGCTACGACCGCCGCACCGGCCTGGTGCGCGACATCCAGTGGAGCGACACCATCACCCGCATGATTAGAAAGACCGGCGCAACGGTCGTGCCTATTTTCTTCGGTGGCGACAATGGCCGCTTCTTCAACTTCATGGGCCGCATCCACCCGCGCCTAAGGACGCTTCTGCTGCCCCAGGAGTTCGTGAACAAGGCCGGGCGTGAGATCCGCGTCGAGATTGGCGACCCGATTTCCCCCCGCGAGATGGCGCCATACACCACCGACGATGCGCTCACCTCCTTCCTCCGGCTCCGCACCTACGTCCTCGCCGAACGCGTGCAAAATAAAAATGTAAAATTGAAAATGGAAAATGGAGGGGAGGCGGGCGGCAGCGCCGCCGCCGGCGTTAGGCAGGCGGAAATCATCCCACCTGTCCCGCCCGAGGATTTGGCGGCGGAAATCGCCACCCTGCCGCCTGAGGCGCGTGCCTGCGAGGGCGACGGCCTTGAAGTCTATTTCGCCAGGGCCTCCCAGATACCAAATTGCCTCCGCGAACTCGGCCGCCTCCGCGAAATCACCTACCGCGAGGTAGGCGAGGGCACGAATACCGAAATCGATCTCGACAAATACGACGACTACTATCTCCACCTCTTCCTCTGGAATCCGGAGAAGCGCGAGATCGCGGGTGCCTACCGCCTTGGCCTGGCCGATGAAATCATGGCGGAGAAGGGCGTCGAAGGGCTTTACACCCACACCTGCTTCGACTACGACAAGCCATTCGTCGATGCCATCTCCCCGGCAATCGAGCTTGGCCGCTCCTTTGTGAGGAAGGAATACCAGCGCGCCTTCTCATCCCTGATGCTGCTTTGGAAGGGCATCTGCATTTACCTCGCCACACACCGGAAATACGAGTGCCTGTTTGGTCCGGTCAGCATCTCCAACGACTACCTTGACGCCTCGAAGGAGATCATCATGCGCTCAATGCGCCTTTCCTGCGGGGCGACGAAGCTGGTAGCGCTCGCGAAGCCGTATCTCGCGCCCAAGCCACTCAAGCCGCGCGAATGGCTGCTGCCCGAATATGACGCCATCTTCGCCGACCAGGAGGCTGCCGCAAAGATCGTCCAGGAAATCGAGCCAGAGGGGAGGAGCATCCCCATCCTCGTGAAGCAATACTCCAAGATGGGCGGCAGGGTCGTCTGCTTCAACGTCGATCCTGCCTTCAACTTCTGCATCGACGGCCTCGTGGCGATCCGCATGGCAGAGGCAGACGAGCGCATCATGCGGCGCTACATGGGCGCCGAGAACTACGTCGCCTATCTGGAAGGGCGGGAGCCCCATGTGGAGTTGTGATTAACCTTTCAACTTCTCAACTTCTCAACTTCTCAACTTTTCAACCTCTCAACTTTTCAACTTTTCAACCTTTCAACTTTTCAACTTCTGAACGGTGATGCAATGATTTCAATGCTCCATGGGATACTCTTCGAAAAGTCGCCTGGCCTGGCCGTGATTGAATGTGGCGGCGTTGGCTACGACGTGGCCATGCCCGTCGGCGCATACAACTCCCTGCCATCCGTCGGCGACGAGTGCCGCGTCTTCGTGCGCCATGTCGTGCGCGAGGACGACGAGCAGCTCTATGGATTCGCATCCCGCGAGGAGCGCGGAGTATTCGATCTCCTCCAAGGAGTCTCGGGCGTCGGCCCGAAGCTGGCGCTGTCCGTCCTCGACGGGCTGTCCGTCCAGGATTTCCGCCGCTGCGTCGTAAATGGCGACGCCAAGCGCCTGAGCGCAGTCAAGGGCGTGGGCAAGAAGACTGCGGAGCGGATCGTCGTTGAGCTCAAGGGCAAGATCGACCCTGTGGAGGCGATGGCGTCCGGCGGCGGCGGAGCCGCGCCGATGGACGCCTCCCTGCGAGACGCCATCCTCGCCCTCTCCTCGCTCGGCTTCAACCAGGAAGTCGCATACAGGATGGTCCAGTCCGCCATCGACGGCGGCGCCGACCGCACCAACACCGAGGAACTCATCCGCGCCGCCCTTGCCGCGCGCTGACTTTTGACCGAAATGTGAAACTCACCATTGCCATATTGGCCGCAGCCTCTGCGGCGCAGGCGTTTGCCCGCATGGTTTCCATGCCGCCCGCGCAGGTGCCGGAGTTCGCCGACACGGAGGTCTCGACCAATGTCTCCGTAGTGGTGAGCGACGATTTTTCCAGCGCGATAGAGCTGCGGTTCGCCCTGTATGGAGGATGCGTGTCCAACTGCCTCCAGGTCGCCTTCGGCCGCGATGCCGATGGCGACGGCGTCCTCGGCGTTGACGAGTCCGAAACCCTGTTCGGATGGCGCAACGGGCGCTATTTCGCGGAAGACATGCCTGGCGGCCGCCGCATTGAGGAGGAGGCCGCCGATGGCGCGACCTCCCGCGTGTTCACCGTCCGCCTGGAACTTTCCAAGGGGCGCGGGCTCAAGGACTTCTCCGCCATGGACGAGAGCGGCGCGCCGGTCTTCACCAACCTCTCCTCATCCGCGCACGGCTGGCTCTACCGCCCAGAATGGAACATGATGCGCGTCACGCGCCGCGGGCCTGGCGTCCCAGACGAGTGGTTCATCTGCCACATCCACCCACATTCCTTCATTTTCGAATTGAAATAGCCATGCCGCCACTACTCTGGACAGCGTTGTCTCTCTCCCTCGCGGGCGTAATGGCGGTCGCGTGTGCCGCCATTTTCCTGCGTGGACGGGGCGCCAGGATGCTGCGCGGGGCAATGGCGGCATTCGCCGGATTGCGGAGGACCGACCGCATCCTGGTTGCAGTCATCTTCGCCGCCCTGTGGATCTACGCCGGAAATAAGCCGGATGGGGGGAACGGGGAACGGGGAACAGGGAACGGGGAACGGGGAACAGGGAACGGGCCTAGCGCTCAGCAGCCCTTCACTGCGGAGGACTTTGAGCGGGGATTTGTCCTTGTGCGCTCAGGCACAAACGAGAACTTTTCTTTCGATGCGCCGTCAAATGCCGTGCCCTGCGCCGACTGGCTCGCCTTTGGCGCGGCGGAGGACTGGGTGTATTTGGGCGGCGAACCCATGCTTCGCGTCTTCTCAAATGGCAGGGTGCAACTGTGCGTGACGAATGAGACTGGCGCCATTGCCACTAACCTCTGGCTCGCGCCACTCTCCGCCCCGCTGGGCATCATGCCGGAGGCAAATTGGACAGAGGGGAACGGGGAACAGGGAACGGGGAACGGGGAACTCCCCTCCCTCTTCTGGCACAGTCTAACTCCATCCAACACCCTTCAGCTGACATGGCGGAACGCCCTCCTGAACCGCGACACGAACACCCCTGTCAGCGTCCAGGCGGAACTTTCGCCCAATGGGCGCTTCGCCTACCGCTACGACCTGGCAAGTGTAAAATGGAAAATTGAAAGTGGAGAGTGGAATGCGGCGGACTTGACCAACGTCGTCATCGGCGCGGCGTTGGGAGGTGCGCCTTTTCTTACGACGCTTGCCACAATCGCCACGAACGCCTCATTTTCCATTTTCCATTCTCCATTTAACATTTCCTTCCATCCGCTCTCAGCCGAAGACGCCGCCAACCCCGACCGCGACGGAGACGGACTGTCGCTGGCTGACGAACTCTTCACCTACGCCACAGACCCCGACCTTCCGGACACTTCGGGCGATGGCATTTCCGACGGCGAGGCGGTGGCGCTTGGACTTGACCCCCTTGAACGCAACGTCCCAGACGCGGACATACTCGCCAGCGTGGCGGCATCGACGAACAACGAGGCCTTTTTTGCCGAAAACCTTGCCTCCTGGCGCCTCTTCAACGGCTTCGCCGCAGAGTTGCCGGAGGAAGCCACGAACCTCGTCTGGGAGCGGACGTTCGACATCGGGCGCTCAAGCGCCTGGCAGCAGTTCTTCATCTCCGCCAACCCGACGAACGCCGCCGGGTGGTTCCTCCAGAATCTCCTTCTCGAATGGGAGACGGACACCGGCGCGTGCGGCGCGGCGTCGGTGTCGCCCATTGGCGACAGCCTCCGCATACCGCTTGCCACGAACGACCTCGCGGCCACGCTTACCCTCCGCCTGAGGGCGACCGGCGAAGGGGTGATGCGCTCGCCCCGGCCGCTCCACCTGATCGCCTACTCCCCGACGGCCAGAGTGGAAGGCGGGCGCGAGATCATCGGGCAGAGCGGGGCAAGGTTCTTCCTGTTCACCGGCGGCGTAGGCACGTCGCTCCGGCTGGTGATCGACCACTCCGGCCGCCCCTGCAACGCGCCTGTGGGAAGCGACGAATGCGACATGTCAGGATTCGAGGGGATGGCCGACGACACAGGCGGCGACTTCACCTTCTCCGGCGACGCGACCGGCGGCCTCATTTACGTCAGTCGCCCCGGCATATACACGCTTCCGAACTTGTCCCCGGGCATTCCGCCGCCGGCCCTCCGGCGCCAGTCGGCGGGGCAGCGCCTTGCCGCGACTGCGAATGGCGGCGGCTCGACGCTTGTCGTCCTGGACCCCTCCGTCGGGTGGAACTGCGGCGGCCACGGCGGACGCCACGACGGCCTGTCCTACGACTGGTACGGCGATTCCTACTCCGAGGACGACCCCTATCCGCTAGACACCGCATGTCTCCGCAGGAAGTGGTATCGCGACTGGGACGGCGGCTGGAGCCAGGATAGCTGCACGCCCTGGGTGTCCAGCGGCCTCGGCAACGACGGCGACATCGTGACCACGGATTTCGTCGGCGACACTGGCAGGGTGCTCGTGGACGGCGTAGTGGCCTGGTCCGGCTCTGCGGAGCACACCTACGGCGAAGCCGAATATGGCGCCGACGGCGACGACCCCCTCGACGACGAGTGCGGATGCGAGTCCGACTGCGCCGATGGCAACTGCGACTCCCTCGAAGGGCCGTCGCTCGGATCGCTCAAGTTCCGCATCCCGCTCGGCGCCCCGGTGAAGGGGCAGGTCGCCGGCTTCGTCTGGTTCTCCTCCGACGACCCGCTCCTAATCGCGAAAGGCACCTTCCAGCTCCTCGCCCATCCCGACGCCACGGTTGCGGACACCACCGCGTCCGGCATCCGGCGCATCGTATGCTCCGACCGGCGGGGCCGCGACCTGCGCATCGGGGACATCGCGAACGGCGTGCGTGTCACCATCTACGACACCGCCGCGAACACCCTAGAGCACACTTGGGAGATCGTGAACGAAAATGGCAGCGCGTCGCAAATCCGCCTCCGCAAGATCAGCCGCCTGGACAACGTTATGTCCGACGAGACCTTCACATATTCCTCCGGCGACTGGATTCGCTTCGACAACGTCGCCGGCGTGGCGACCAGTCTTTCGGTCAACGACAACTTTGCCGGACACGGCGAAGGTCTGTCGGAGATGCGCACCACGACGGACGCGTCCGGCACGGTGCTGTCGTCTGTCTATGTCGAGAAGAACCGCGTCGGCTACTGCGACAACGCCGTGCTGCGGGAAACCATCCGCGTCGAATCCACCGGGCGTGGCGAGAAGTGGTCACAGGCCGACTACTGGGACGACCCCTCGCATTCAGATCGCCACGGCCGGCCGCGCCTAGTCTGGGGTAACGCCCGCCCCTGGGTTTACACCGACTACGACGAACTCGGCCACGAGACCCTGCGCGTGGAGCAGCGCGGAGACTCCGCCTGGCCTTTGGAATTCCCCCATGTCGTCTCCAATGAACTATTCGGAGTCTCCGACATTGAAAACGCCTTCGTTACCGTCTGGGACTATGCGCCGCCTGACGGCGACTCGTGCCACCCCGACGACGCGGCGCGGCCGCGATGCGAAACGCGCTATGTCGTGTCGAACGGCGAGGCGACCCTCATCGGACGCACCTGGACGCGCTACACTCGCCTTTTCCGCGACGGCTACGCCGCCATCAGGCGCGAAGCCTTCCGCATGGCTGAAAACAGCCCCTCTCAACCTTTCAACTTTTCAACTTCTCAACCTTTCAACTTTTCAACTTCTCAACCTTTCAACCTTTCAACTTTTCAATCCTTCAACTTTTCAACTTCTCAACCTTTCAACTTTTCAACCGGAATAGCGTATTCCTACGAGATCACCTACGCCGACACGGGCGACGGAACGCCGCTCCTGATGCGGAACGCCGCCGCCGAAACGCTGGACGAGGACGGCATCCTCACAGTGAACGGCTATTCGCTTGCGAACGGCAGGCTTATATGCGAGAGTCGCCGGTTTGGACCTGAGACAGGAGATGGGAGACAAGAGTTCAAGACTTACGAGGTGACAGAATCCGACCCCGGCTACGGCACCGTCCTCCGCCGCACGATTCGCCTGACGGCGGATGACACCATCGTCGCCGACGAACAGTCCATCTACGACAACCAGAACCGACTCCGCTCCACATCGTATCTGGACGGCACCTCGCTCACCAACGCCTACTCCTGCTGCCG
>JAEEGL016318119.1_pt1 | contig 29803 bp, 33 predicted proteins | sample 9134231 | NCBI WGS metagenome assembly JAEEGL01 (sample SAMN16246548, study PRJNA631951) | gut metagenome | biome: gut microbiome; feature: rumen; material: fiber-attached | host: Bos | place: Iran: Karaj | collected 2018-10
ATGAAAGTAAGAGTTCTTTTACCATACTTACTTTCTTTTGCAGCAGGTGCAATGATATACGTTGTAGTTCAAGAATTAATACCAGAAAGTCAAACTAATAAGAAAAAAGATTTAATGGCAATATTTACATTAATTGGTTTTTCAATAATGATGATATTAGATATTTCTTTAGGATAAAAAAATATTCCAAAACGGAATATTTTTATTTTGTTTAACATGCAAAAAAAGAAAAAGACCATAAGGTCTTTATTCACTAAATTTATCTTCTAATATATCTAGAGGTTCTTCATCAGAAAAATCACTTTCTAAATCAAACGATACTTCTGAATATTTTCTAGCACCTGTTCCTGCAGGTATTTGTTTACCAATTATTACATTTTCTTTTAATCCTTGTAAATGATCTACTTTTCCTTTAATAGCAGCATCAGTTAATATCCTTGTTGTTTCTTGGAATGATGCAGCACTTAAGAATGAATCAGTTTCAAGAGATGCTTTAGTAATACCAAGTAATACTGGTCTACCTGTAGCAGGTGTCTTACCTTCAAGTATTAAATCTTTATTAGTTTGAGTAAATGTTGATAAACCTACTAATGTACCAAGAAGTAAATTAGAATCTCCTTCTTCAACTATTCTTATCTTAGAAATCATTCTTCTAGCAATTATTTCAACGTGTTTATCAGATATTCCAACACCTTGAGAACAATATACTTTTTGAACTTCACTTAATATATATTTTTGAACTGTTATAGGATCTGTTACTGCAAGTAACTCTTTTGGATTAATATTACCATTAGTAAGTGGATCTCCTGGTTTAACCATATCTCCAACTTCAACTTGTAATTTAGCTCCATAGTTAGTTACGTGTTCTTTAGTATCAGCATCATTCATTATAGTAATCTTCCATTTACCATTAGCATTTTCTATCTTAGTAACTTTACCAGATATTTCTGCTATAGTAGCTTTACCTTTTGGATTTCTTGCTTCAAATAATTCTTGAACACGAGGAAGACCTTGAGTTATATCGTCTCCTCCAGCAACACCACCTGTATGGAATGTTCTCATAGTTAACTGAGTACCTGGTTCACCGATTGATTGAGCAGCCATAATACCTACAGCTTCACCAAGTTCAACCATATTACCAGTTGCTAAGTTTCTACCATAACATTTTCTACATACACCATTTGGACATTTACAAGATAATAAACTTCTAATTTCTACTGATTCAACACCAGCTTTTATTATCTTATCTGCAACTTGTTCAGTTATATATGTATTTCTATCACAAATAACATCACCAGTTTCTGGATTAACAACTTTCTTACTAGTAAATCTTCCCAAAATTCTATCATATAAAGATTCAATTACTGTTCCTGCTTTTTCATCTTTAATTTCTTCAACTACAACACCATCTAATGTATTACAATCTTCTTCTCTTACTATTACATCTTGTGCTACATCAACTAATCTTCTTGTTAAATAACCAGATTCAGCTGTTTTAAGTGCAGTATCTGCACTACCTTTTCTAGCACCATGTGTAGATAAGAAGAATTCTGATACTGATAAACCTTCATAGAAGTTAGATGTTATAGGGATTTCTACTGACTCACCATTAGGTTTAGCCATAAGTCCTCTCATACCAGCAAGTTGTGTAAAGTTATTTAAATTACCTCTTGCTTTTGATTTCATCATGACAAATATTGGATTATCTTCGTTTTCTGCATCATTTGAATACTTTTCTAATTCCTTAGAAACTTCATTTTTAGCATCATTCCATACTTCAATTACCTTCTTAAATCTTTCTTCTTCAGTAATTAAACCTCTTTGGAATTGCTTATTAATCTTATCTACTAATTCATTACCTTTTTTAAGTACTTCAGGTTTATTTTTACTAGTTACTATATCACTAACTGCTATAGTAATACCTGCTTTTGTAGAATACTTAAATCCTAAATCTTTTAATTTATCTAGGAATATAGATGTATCAGTAGTTTTATATCTCTTAAATACTTCTGCAATTATACTCTCTAAATCACCTTTAGCAAATGGTTTTCCTACTGGGATATCTTTAATTTTTTCTTTAATATTCTCTCCCTTATTGATGAAATATTTAGCAGGAATCATTCTTTCAATGTTCTCGCTAGATGCTTCATTTACATATTGGAATGTATCAGGAAGTATTTCATTAAATTTAATTTTACCAACAGTAGTAACTAAATACTTATCTAATAAATAATCAGGGAATATTTTGTGTTTAAATGATCTTACTGGAAGGGCAATTCTTGTATGTAAAGTTATTTCTTTTCTTTCATAAGCCATTAAAGCTTCATCAGTGTTTTTAAATACTCTTCCTTCTCCCTTTTCTCCTCTTTTTTCAACAGTTACATAATAGTTACCAAGAATCATATCTTGTGTAGGTGTAACAATTGGTTTACCATCTTTTGGAGAAAGTATGTTATTAGCACCTAACATAAGTAATCTAGCTTCTGCTTGTGCTTCATATGAAAGTGGTACGTGTACAGCCATCTGGTCACCATCAAAGTCTGCATTAAATGCTGCACATACTAATGGATGTAGTCTTATAGCTCTTCCATCAACTAATTTAGGTTCAAATGCTTGGATACCTAATCTATGTAATGTAGGAGCACGGTTTAACATAACAGGATGTTCTTGAATTACTTCTTCAACTATATCCCATACCTTTTCATCCTTATTTTCAATCATCTTTTTAGCACTCTTAATATTATGTGCAATATCTCTTTCAACTAATAAGTTGATTACATGTGGTTTAAATAGTTCTAGAGCCATTTCTTTTGGTAATCCACATTGATACATTTTTAAATCTGGTCCAACAACTATAACTGAACGTCCAGAATAGTCAACACGTTTACCTAATAGATTCTGTCTAAATCTACCTTGTTTACCTTTTAAGATACTACTTAAAGATTTTAAAGGTCTATTTGAAGCACCTGTAACACTTCTTCCTCTTCTACCATTATCAAATAAAGCATCCACTGCTTCTTGAAGCATTCTTTTTTCATTTCTAACTATTATACTTGGAGCATTTAATTCTAATAATTTCTTTAAACGATTATTTCTATTAATTACTCTTCTATATAAATCATTTAAATCTGATGTAGCAAATCTACCACCATCTATTTGAATCATAGGTCTTATTTCTGGAGGTATAACTGGTAAAGCAGTTAAAATCATCCATTCTGGCTTATTACCAGATTTAGCAAATGCATCTAAAACTTCTAATCTCTTTACTAATCTTACTCTTTTTTGACCAACAGAATTTTCTAATTCTTTATTTAAATCAGCTAATTCTTTTTCAACATCTACTTCTTCAAGTAATTTTTTGATTGCTTCAGCACCCATTCCTACTTCAAAGCCATCACCATATTTTTCATAGAAACTATGATATTCTTTATCAGATAAAGTTTGTTTCTTTTGAAGTGGTGTAATACCTGGATCAAGTACTACATAACTTACAAAATATAATACTTCTTCCAAATCTCTTGGTGACATATCAAGAACAAGTCCCATTCTTGAAGGAGTACCTTTAAAGAACCATATGTGAGATACAGGAGCAGCAAGTTCAATGTGTCCCATTCTTTCTCTTCTTACTGAAGATTTAGTAACTTCTACTCCACATCTATCACAAATAATACCTTTATATCTTAATCTTTTATATTTACCGCAAGAACATTCATAATCCTTAGTAGGTCCAAATATTTTTTCACAAAATAATCCATCTCTTTCAGGTTTTAATGTTCTATAATTTATTGTTTCTGCTTTCTTTACTTCACCATATGACCAAGAACGAATCTTTTCAGGAGAAGCTATTGCTAGTTTTATTCCTTGAAATCTATTAGCATCCATTATTCTTCACCCCCATCAAATTCTTCATCATCCAAATTATCATCAAAATCAGGTTCAAAATCTTCCATATCATGTTCATCATCATCTTCCGAATCCTCTATTGGTTCATCTTTAACCTCATCTCTTATTTCATCTATCGAAAGCATTGGAGTTTCTTTAGATTCCTCTTCTTCAAGTTGTTTTAAATCAATTTCTGTATTGTTTTCATCTATCATTGATACATCAAGTCCAAGAGCTTGGAACTCTTTAACAAGTACTCTAAAACTTTCTGGAACTCCTGCTTGATGAATCATATTTCCTTTAACTAATGCTTCATATACTTTTACTCTTCCTACAACATCATCTGATTTAATAGTTAAGATTTCTTGAAGAATATTAGCAGCACCATATGCATATAATGCCCAAACTTCCATTTCTCCAAATCTCTGACCACCAAATTGAGCTTTACCACCAAGTGGTTGTTGAGTAACCATTGAGTAAGGTCCAGTACTTCTTGCGTGTATCTTATCATCAACCATATGATACAACTTAATCATATACATGACACCAACACTTATTCTATTATCAAATGGTTCACCAGTACGTCCATCATACAATACAGTCTTGAAGTCATCATCTATTTTAGCTTCTTTCATTATATCTTTAATATCATCTATAGTTGCACCATCAAATACTGGAGTAGCTGTATAAATACCTAATTTCTTTGCAGCCATACCTAAATGTAATTCAAGTATCTGGCCAATATTCATACGAGATGGAACACCCTGTGGATTTAACATTATATCAACCGGTGTACCATCTGGTAAGTAAGGCATATCTTCTTGAGGAAGAATTAATGATACAACACCTTTATTACCATGTCTACCTGACATCTTGTCGCCAACTGATATCTTACGTTTTTGAATTATTGAAATTCTAACTACCATATTAACCCCACTAGGAAGTTCATCACTATCTTTCTTAGTAGTTATCTTAACTTCATGAACTATACCACCTTCACCATGTTCAACACGAAGTGACGTATCTCTAACTTCACGAGTTTTCTCACCAAATATAGCATGCAATAACTTTTCTTCACTAGTAAGTTCAACCATACCCTTTGGTGTAACCTTACCAACTAAAATATCTCCTTCTTTAACTAAAGTACCAACTTTAATAATACCTCTTGAATCAAGATTCTTTCTAGATTCTTCACTAACATTAGGTATATCTCTAGTTATTTCCTCAGGTCCTAATTTAGTATCTCTACATTGAATTTCATAATTCTCTATCTTTAATGATGTATAAGCATCATCTTTTACTATTCTCTCATTTAATATAACAGCATCTTCATAGTTATATCCTTGGAATGTCATAAATGCTACTACCATATTCTTACCTAATGCAAGTTCACCCATATTAGTACTTGGTCCATCAGCAATTACTTGGCCCATCTTGACTTCATCGCCTTTTCTTACAATTGGTCTTTGATGATAACATGTAGCATTATTTGATCTATCAAAGTTAAGAAGAGTATAAGTATCTTTTCCATTTGCAGTTTTAACAACTATCTTCTTACCATCAACATAATCAACTACACCATTTGCTTTAGCAACTACTACTGCACCACTATCTTTTGCAGCAATGTGTTCTATTCCTGTAGCTACAAGTGGAGCTTCAGTTTTTAATAAAGGTAACGCTTGACGTTGCATGTTTGCACCCATTAAAGCACGAGTTGCATCATCATGATCCAAGAATGGAATACATGCAGTTGTAACAGCTATAATTTGTTGTGGAGAAACATCTATATAATCAACTTGTTCCTTCTTAACAATTATATTTTCACCTCTATAACGAGCTATAACAGTTTCATCTGTTATTTCATCTTTATTTTTATTTAATCCTACTGTAGCTTGGCTTATTATATAATCAGCTTCTTCATCAGCAGTTAAATAATCTATTTGATCAGTTAATTTACAATTTTTAACCCTTCTATATGGAGTCATTATAAAGCCATAATCATTAATCTTTGCATAACTTGCCAAAGATGTTATAAGTCCGATATTCTGACCTTCTGGTGATTCAATTGGACATATTCTACCATAGTGACTTACATTAACGTCACGTACTTCCATACCAGCTCTATCACGAGATAGTCCACCTGGTCCTAAAGCACTTAAACGTCTTTTATTTGTTAACTCAGATATTGGATTTATTTGATCCATGAATTGAGATAATTGAGAAGATCCAAATAACTCTTTAATAACAGCAGTTAATGGTCTAATATTAACTAATATCTTTGGAGTAACTGTTGCTAAATCCACTGTACTCATCTTATCTCTTATAATTCTTTCCATTCTTGCAATACCAATTCTAAATTGATTTTGAAGAAGTTCGCCAACTTGACGAACACGTCTATTTGCTAAATGGTCTATTTCATCTAAGTATCCTACTCCATCTAATAAATTCAAATAATAAGATACAGAAGCATATACATCTGAAATAGTTAATCTTTTTGCATCTATAGATTGGTCATTACCAATTATAGTAACAACTTTTTCAGGTTCAAGATTTGAGTATACTTTAACAGTTTGAATATTATCATAAGTATCTAATTCCTCATTAATTAATACTTTTTTCTTATTATAACCATCTGCAAATACTGGTTTTAATGTTTCTAATACTTCTTTAGTAACTAAAGTTCCTTCTTCTGCTATAACTTTACCTTTTACCTTAATAGTTTCTGCTAATTTACAATTAATTAATCTTTCACATACATCTAATTTTTTATTAAATTTATATCTACCAACTTTAGCCAAATCATATCTAAACTCATCAAAGAATCTAGTAATCAATTGGTTTTTAGCACTATCTAATGTTGCTGGTTCACCTGGTCTTAATTTTTCATATATCTCAATTAAAGCCTCATCAGTATTCTTAGTAGAATCTTTACTTATAGTATTTACTATATATGGATTATCGCCATATACATCAATAATATCATTATCATTTGACAAACCAAATGCTCTTAATAATGTAGTTACTGGAACTTTTCTAGTTCTATCAATTCTAACATACATTACATCTCTTGAGTCTAACTCATATTCTAGCCATGTACCTCTTGTAGGTATAATTTGACACGCAAAAATAGATCTACCATTCTTATCTGTTTCCTTTGTATAGTAAACACTTGGTGACCTTACTAATTGTGAAACTATAACCCTTTCAGCACCATTGACTATAAATGTGCCACCTTCAGTCATTAAAGGCATATCACCCAAGAATATTTCTTGCTCCTTAACCTCACCAGTTTCATTATTAAATAGTCTTGCTTGAACTATTAATGGTGAAGCATAAGTAAGATTTCTATCCTTACACTCTTTTAATGAATGTCTAGGAGTCTCAAATACATAATCTCCAAAATCTAAAGAAAGATTACCAGAAAAACTTTCTATTGGAAATAAGTCATTTAAAACCTCTTTTATACCTTCTGTCCTAAACCATTCATAACTTTTCTTTTGAATTTCAAGTAAATCTTGTAATTCTAAAGAATTCCCTACCTTAGAGAAATCTGCTCTTTCACGATATGATCCAAACTTTTTAAACTTATATGCCATCTTTTCACCCCAAATATAATTTTTCAAAGAACTAAGCCTACAAAGCGACATAGTACCAATTTATAATTTTACGCTAAAATGCTAGTAAAGTCAATAAAAATATTGTAAAATTTAAATATTTTGCTTGACAAAATAAAAAAGAGTAATCAATTACTCTTTAATACTTCATCATAAACATCTTTATGAATTTCATCTATTGTCTTTATTCTATCATTATCTACACAATCTATCTTACTATAATTATACATATCAGCAAGTTCTAGATATGTAGATTCTGCTCTTCTTAATAATTCCTCACTAGATTCATTTTGATCAGGTTTTTCTTCTCTACATTTTTTCAATTCACAAGCATATTCATATGGCATATATAAAAATATTACTTTATCCGGTCTAGGTAATTCTAGTAATTTATATTCTAGAGTTTCTAACCATTCAAACATTTCTTTTCTTTTTTCTTTTGTTTCAAATTTAGAACCTTGAAATGCCATATTAGATTCAACATACCTATCTAATATAACTATCTTACCTTCTTCTAATGATTTATTTATAATATCAACATTATATAGTCTATCAGCAGCATAATATAAACTAGCCACTTTACCAGATACATTAGGTGCACCTTCTGGAAACCAACCATCACATATGTAAGATTTTCCTAAATAAGGCCCACCTACTATTTTACCAGTAGGTGAATCATAATTTGGAAATCCAAATTTAATTGCATCTATTCCATCTTTATTTAAATGTTCTACTAATTTCTCTGCTTGTGTTTGTTTACCAGAACAATCTGTTCCTTCAATTACAATTAACTTACCAGATCTTTTCTTCTTATATAATATAAATTTATATTTAACTTTTTCTTCTATTTCATCAAGTATTTCCATATCATATAATGACTTATCAAATTTTGGAAAATATACATCAGCTTCTTTTTCATCATCTATCTCAGTAATATATAATTTATCACAATATGGTAAAAACATTTCATATATTTTACCACCGCCAATTATAAAACATTCTTCATTAGTACTCTTTATATAATTAAGTACATCTTCCATATTATTCATTACTAATGCACCATCTACTTTATAATTCTTATTTGTAGATAAGATTATATGTTTCCTATTAGGTAATAGCCCAGGTAAAGATTCAAAACATTTTCTACCCATTATTATAGTTTTATTATTAGTCATCTTTTTAAAAAACTTCATATCTTCTTTTAGATGCCATATCAAATCATTATCCTTACCCAATTCATTATTTTTTCCTATTGCAACTATTAAACTTAAATTATTCATAAATCACCTACTGTGCAATTGGGAATTTAATTGGTCCCATATGTTCATAATTAACTACTTTTATATCTTTACATTCTGCAGAATTGTCAAATTTAAAGAAATCAGTTACTTCAGGATTAATCCACAATTTAGGAGCAGGTAAAGATCCTTTTTCATCATATCTTTTTATCTGTTCTTTTATACCATCTACTTGATTAACATATATATGTGCATCTTTTATACTCCAATCAATAGTTCCAGGTTTTAAACCAGTAACTTGCGCTACTAAAGATAAAAACGTAGCATATTGAGTAATATTAAATGGTAATCCTAAAGGTACATCACAACTTCTTTGATGAACCCACATATTTAAACGACCATCTGTCACATCCCATTCACTACTCCATACACATGATGGCAATACTGCTGTATCTAAATAATCATTTTGCCATAATGTTATTACCATTCTTCTATCATTTGGATTGTTTTTAATTGTATCAATTAAATTTTTAGTTAAATTAAACTTATCAACTATATAACCATATGCGGTACCTATAGTATGTGCGTATTTCTTATCAAAATGTTTTACTACTTCTTCTTTAACGTATTTACCATCTTTCATAACATTTTGAGTAGCTTTCCAATCACCATTATCATCAATTTCCCATTCATCCCATATATGTACATTTCTTTCTTGCAACCATCTAACATCATTACTAGAAGCTTGATATATCCACAACATTTCTAATATTGCTTGTCTAAAAAATAACTGTTTTGTGGTAAGAACTGGAAACTCTTTAGATAAATCAAAATGCAAATGATAACTAGGTATTTTTATAGTATTAACTCCAGTTCTATTTTCTACTTCTTTTCCTTTTTTTAGTATTGTCTTACATAATTTAATATAATCATCATCCCACTTACTCATATTTCCTCCAATAATATTTTTTCTACATCTTTCCAATTTCTTGCCCTTTTTATTCCTTTTTTTCTTAACTCTTCATCGCTAATATCACCATTATGATATGCGCTAAACAAAACCTTTTTTTCACCATCTATTAAATTAATAGTCCTATCATCAATTCTTGCATATGCTTTTAAAACTGATTTATCAGATATAAAAATATATTGTTCTGGATTTATAAAAGGTAATTTGTCTTTTAAATATTCAAATTTTTGATATAGAATATGTCCACTATCTCTTGGTATTTCTCTAAATATATATGATGTTGCTATAAACAATTTATAGTGTTTATTCAGTTTTTCTAAAACCTCATAACAATCATCATTAAGCCTACAATAATCATACATATTCTTTTCTTTAAACCAAGTAAAAAACTTGTCTTTATCAGGTAATATATCTTGCATATAAAATGTAGGAAAATCATCATATGTATAATCTGTACCCATATACTCATTTAACATATTTAAAAATCCATCAACAGTAATGACATCATCCATATCTACTAATAATATTTTTTCCATTTACCCTCCTAAAATAATTTTAACATATAATAATTAATTAGTACATTTTAATAAAAAAAAGAACACAACTTTATGTGTTCTTTACATTATTACTTTAATTCAACAGTAGCGCCAGCTTCTTCAAATTTAGCTTTTAATTCTTCAGCTTCTTCTTTCTTTAAGCCCTCTTTTATAGCTCCACCAGCTTCAGTTAAGTTCTTAGCTTCAACAAGTCCTAATCCAGTAGCTTCTCTAACTACTTTAATAACAGCTATTTTATTAGCTCCACAACTTGTTAATACAACATCGAATGAAGATTTTTCTTCAACTTCAGCAGCAGCAGCTGGTGCAGCAGCAACAGCAACAGCAGATGGATCTACTCCAAATTCCTCCTTCATTGCATCAACTAATTCCTTAATTTCTAATAATGTCATTTCTTTTAAACTTTCAATAAAACTTTCTTTTGTTAATTTAGCCATTTCTAATTCCTCCTTATTTTTAATTATTAATTTTCTTTTTGTTCTGCATAAAGATTAAGAGCAATACTTAAATCTCTTGCAATACCAATCATGCCACCAGCAAGCATAGTAAGTAATCCATCTCTTGATGGTATAGTAGCAAGTTTAGCAAGTTCTTCTAATGAAGATACTTTTCCATCAACTATTCCACCTTTAACACTTAATGCTTCATGGTCTTTAGCAAAATTTGTTACAACTTTAATAGGTGCAACTGCATCTTCTGAATATACTAGAGCACTTGGACCTTCAACACACTCATCAAGACTTATATTAAGTGAATCTAATGCTCTTTTAGTCAATGTGTTTTTATACACTTTAACATCAGCATTATTTTCTCTTAAGCTTCTTCTAAGAGCAGTTATTTCTTCGTCAGTTAGTCCTCTATAATCTACAAAAACTACACCAGCACTATTTTTTAACTTTGAAGTTATTTCTTCAACAACTTGTGCTTTTTTCTCTAAGATTAACTTATTTGCCATATGTGCCTCCTTCTTGAATTATTGTAATAAAAAACCTTCACCAAAGACAGCGAAGGTTATATTTGCATACATTTCCCTCGGTAGGATTTACTTTTATACCTACTGTCTTCGGTTCAAATCAATTTGTATTATATACTATAAAATCTTATTTGTCAAAAGAATTTATATCTAATTTAATACCAGGTCCCATAGTTGTAGAAAGTGATACATTTTTTACAAATATACCTTTAACAACTGATGGTTTACTTTTTAATATTACAGCAACAAATGCTTTAATATTTTCTTTTAATTGTTCTTCAGTAAATGAAACTTTACCAACTAAACCATGAACATTTCCATAAGAATCTGTTCTATATTCTACTCTACCTTTTTTAACATCAGATATTGCCTTAGCTACATCAGTAGTAACAGTACCAGTTTTAGGATTTGGCATTAATCCTTTAGGTCCCAAAACTTTACCTAACTTACCAAGTAATGGCATCATATCAGGAGTAGCAATCATAACATCAAAATCTAACCAATTTTCTTTTTCTATCTTTTCTAACATATCAGTATCACCAACAAAGTCAGCTCCTGCATCTTTAGCAGCTTTAGCATAATCACCCTTAGCAATTACTAATACTCTTTTTTCTTTACCAGTTCCACTAGGTAATACTATTGCTCCTCTTAATTGTTGATCAGATTTTCTTGTATCTAGATTCAATCTCATAGCTATTTCTACACTACCATCAAATTTAGATATACTAGTTTCTTTTACTAACTTAACAGCTTCATCTAAAGTATATTGTTTTGTTCTATCTACTTTAGATAATACTTCTAAATATTTTTTACCTTTCTTCATTCTTATACCTCCTAATGTGGTCAAATGCGGATTCTCGCTCCCACATAGGTATTCCCTATGTATGAATTAATTTTAATTATTAGTCTTCTACTTTTATTCCCATGTTAGTAGCAGTACCTTCAATGATTTTCATTGCTGATTCAACATCATATGCATTTAAATCAGCCATTTTAGTTTCTGCTATTTCTTTTAAAGAAGCTCTTGATATAGTTGCTACTGTTTCATTTTTTCCTTTAGTAGCACCTTTTTGTACTTTAGCATATTTCTTTAAAAGGAATGCTGCTGGTGGAGTCTTTAATTTAAAATCGTAAGAACGATCTTCATAAAGTGATATTTCTACTGGTAAAATATCTCCCATCTTATCTCTAGTTGCATCATTAAATTTCGTACAAAATTCTTGTAAATTAATTCCTGCAGGTCCTAAAACTGTTCCAACTGGTGGAGCAGGTGTAGCTTTTCCAGCAGGTATTTGTAATTTAATTTTCTTAACTACTTGTTTCTTTGCCACGAAAAACACCTCCTATAAATATTTTTTCGCGAGTGGTAATAATGATTTCCGCTTAATCTCCCACTTTTTTTCATCTATATAAATCATATAGCGACATTATTTTATCACTATAACAATATAAATGCAATAATTATTTTATGCTTTTTCAACTTGTGAAATTGTAACTTCCACTGGTGTTTCTTGACCAAATAAGTCAATAAGTACAGTAAGTGAATTATTTTCAAGGTCTACTGATTCAATCTTACCATCCATATTCTTAAACGGTCCATCTACAACTCTAACCTTTTCACCAACTTTTAATTCCTCATCGATATCTAGTCTACTCATACCCATATTACGTAATATTGTATCAATTTCATTAGGTAATAATGGTACTGGTTTAGCACCTTTACCACTTGATCCAATAAATCCAGTAACGCCTGGAGTATTACGCACTACGTACCATGCCTCATCAGACATTATCATCTCTATTAAGATATAACCTGGAAACATCTTTTTTACTTTTTCCTTAGTTACACCATCTTTAACTTCTACTACTTTTTCTTCAGGTATTATAACCCTAAAAATATTATCTTGCATATTCATAGAATTAATACGCATTTCCAATTTTTCTTTTACTTTACTTTCATGACCAGAATAAGTATTTACAACATACCATAACTTTTGATTATCCATACTACGCCCCCAAAGTCTTAATAAACGCTATTACTAAATCTGTTGCTACAAAAAATAATGCAAAGAATACAATAAATACAACTACTGTAATAGTATGTTTAACCATATCTTTTTTTGTTGGCCACTTAACTTTTGAAACTTCTTTTTTTACTTCATGAAAGAATTCTTTAATTTTTTTCATAAAACACGCCCTTTTCCCAAAATAAAAACACTTTCAAGTGCTTGTCAATCTAATATTAACACACTTGTTTTTTTTAGTCAACATTTTATTTATTTGCATCCAATATTTTTCTTACTTTAAGTCTTATTCTTTGCAATGCAGAATCTACAGATTTATAACTTTTGTTTAATAAAGATGCAATTTCTTTATACTCTAATCCTGTAACTTTTAAATTAAATACATCTTTTTCAAAATCACTTAATTCCTTATATATCTCATTGTATATATATTCTATTTCTTCATCATCTTCAACTTTTATACTTGGATCTACACTATCACCTAATATAAAATCAAGTAGTGTGCTGCCATCTTCATCAATTGACGCATCTAATGAAAATGAATTGTTGAGTAGAGAATGCTTTTTTCTCCTAGCATATGCAAGCACCGAAAGTATCTGTCTTTCAACACATATATTAGCAAAAGATGCAAATTTGGTATCCTTATTATCCTTATAAGAATTAATAGCTTCTGTAAGTCCCACCATTCCTTCTTGAAACAAATCATTATATTCAAGACCAAATCTTTTACCTAATGCAATATATTTTTTTACTTTCATTTCTATCATCGGTTTATATTTATCATATATAAGATTTGCAGCATCTTCATTAGATTCACCAATTAAATACAACAACTCATAATCATTGTAATTCTTGTACATATTATCAATTCCTTTTTTCAATAATTTTATATATTAATATACCTGCTGCTACAGAAGCATTAAGACTATTAATTCTACCATTCATAGGAATATTTACAACATAATCACATTTTTCTCTTACCAATCTGCTTATTCCAAAACCCTCACTACCAATTATTAAACCTAATGGGACAGTATAATCAACACTATCATATGGAACACTATCAGTCATATCTGTTCCTACAATCCATAAACCTTTCTCTTTTAAATAATCAATAGTTCTATTTAAATTAGTAACCATTGATATTTTTACATTATTCAATGCACCTGCGCTAGTTTTCATAACAGTAGAATTAACAGATACACTTCTATCTTTTGGTATTATAATTCCATCTACACCTGCTGCCTCACATGTTCTAATAATTGCTCCAAAATTATGTGGATCTTCCAAATGATCTAATATTACAATAAATGGATTACTATTATCTAGCAATTCATCAATTTCACAATATTCATAATCAGGTATATCTAGTATTATACCTTGACTATTTTCTTTTTCAAATTTCAAAAAATCCTTTTTTGAAAGATAATTTATACAAATATTATTTTTTTGTAGCATAGAAAGAATATTTTGATCATTAAATCCTTCCAAAATATAAGCTTTTGTAATTTTTTTATTATTTAATAACGTTTCTTTAGCAACATTTTTACCATATACTAACATATTAATCCCCCATAATATAATCAATTATTTTATTAATTTTATCCATATCATTTAACAAATATAAATACCCAATTAGCGCTTCAAATCCAGTAGCAACTTTATAAGTAATAATATCTGTATTTGATGGATGCGAATTTACTTTACTATTTCTTGCTCTTTTATATATATCTAATTCATCCTCATTTAGTAAACTTGAATTAATAAGTTTTTCCATATAACTAGCTTGTCCTCTAGCACTTACATACTTTGTACACTCTTTTTGTAATTCATTAACTTTGTTTATTTTATTTTCTACTAGTCTTTTTCTTATTTCAAGTTCATATACAGCATCGCCTATATATGCTAAAACAAGTGGATTAATTAAGTTTATATTCATATAACCTCCATAATAAAAAAGAATATTATTTTATTCTAATATTTAATTCACCATCTTTAGAATACAAATATTGTTCTCTCGCAAATCTAGCAACATAATCAGGATCTTGTAGTTTCTCTGCTTCTACTTTTAAATATGCTTCTTCTTCTTCCAATTTTTTTAATTCAGCTGAATAAAATACTTTTTCATTTCTCTTTACTAATAGTTGTTTCCAAACCGAAAACAAATTCACCAATATAAGTGAAATTAAAGTGATAGTTATCACAGAAATTAATAAAACTCTTCTCTTGGATTTTTTAGTTATTTTTCGTGACATACACTCTACTCCTGTATGCGAATTATATCACTTGAAATCAAAAAAATCAATAATTTCGAGATTTCAATAGCTTACTTGTCAGTTTATTAACACTAAAAAAGCCTAATATAATCGATAATAGAAAATATGTATGTAATACACCATTATTTAAGTATCTAAGTATTATAAAATATAAGAAAGTATTATCTATAACAAAAAATAAATTTAAAATAATTTTTTTAATTCCTTTTGAAAAATAAATAAATTTATAATTTATATTTAATAAGATTGAAAAAAAGACACCATATAAAAAAGAAAAAACAATTGATTTTAATTGTATTTCTAATGATATCATTTAAATAATTTCGCAAAGAAATTTTCATCATTATTTTTCTTTTTTATATTTTCCAAATAAACTAAACTATTTATTTTCCCTTTTATTACTACTTTTCCTTCGATTGTATCAAGCTTTATCATTTCAAGTGCTTCACCTTTAATATTCATATACCCCATAACTGTTTCCAATAAAAACTCTTCTTTATCAAAACTTTCTATCTTGTTTACACCTGAAATATTTATAGTACTTCTATCAATTATAGTTAAACTATGACTACTATTACTATTCATATAATCACCCAATAAATTATATGATTAAAATTAAAAAAAATACTGATTATTCTTCAGTATCTTCTTCTGTATTCTCATATTCTGTGAATATTGCATCTTCGAACATTTTACGAGTTTCAGCATTTAATGGATGTGCAACATCTTCATTTTCGTTGTTTTTATTTTTACGACTTGGCATAGCAAGTTTTAATTTATCTTCGGATTCATATATTCTGATTCCCTTGATTTTAAAGCAATCATCTAAAACAACAGTAGCTATTCCTTTCATTCGATCATTTTTGCCAGACACTTTGTGTACTGATACAGATGTTATTTTCAAGTAAATCAACTCCTTCTATATTGATTTTAACTTTTTATTACTAAAAAGTCAATAATATTTAAATATATTCTATCTCAATATTACCAATTAAAACATCAGAATAACTAAAACTTCTCTTTATACTATCATTGCAATTAACTATAAATATTCTTTCATATATTTCAGATATATTTCCTTCAAAAAATTCAGATTTATTTCTAACATTATTAACCTTAATTTTCAAATTTTTAAACCTATTTATATTTAATTCATTTTTTATTTTATCTATCATATATCACCTATGTTCTTGGATATCCAATAAACATTGTTCCATGAGTAATAATACCACCTATACCATCTTTCCCATATTTAGTTTTATCTATTATATCTTTTATATTTATATCTTTATTAACGTCAGTTAAACTAACTTTTAAAGCTACTATAGCAGGATCTAAAGCATGAATATTTATTCTTTTGGGACTTGAAGCAAAGTTAGCACCACTTTTAATTAATGCCTCATAATATGAACCACATGCCCCTGCAATTATTATTAATTTATCATGTGCTCTCTCATAATTTCTTGCTTCTCTAACTGCACTAATAAAATTAGAAGAATTCATATATGAACTAATATCATCAATTTTACCCCTTTTTTTAAATGAATCATGGCCTGTTATAACTAGAATATCAGGCTTTACAGCTTGCAAATGCTCAACTATTTTATCTTTCATTTCTGATTCTTTAATGCATATTCCATATGCCATAACATTATATCTATTATATAACTTAATACATTTATTTAAATACTCACAATCACCATCTATATGAAGAATTTTACCAGGCATATAAAAAAAATCACTTCTATCTAAATTTTCTTCAATATTATCTAACCATTCTTCATTATTTTCACTTAAAGAACCAGTATATATTTTCAAATCTTCTAATTTACTATCAGCCATCAATCTTATGTCTATTCCTTTTAAAATTGCTATATTATTATTAATATCAATTATTTTAAATATAACATCATTATTATATGATTTTCTAGTAACCATATCACCAATTTTAAACACTTTATCACCAATTAAATATATTCAAAAAGCAAAAAAAAAGAACTAAGTATTTTGTGATAATTTATTAGATATTTCTGCAAATATTTCTATTGGTAAAGCTTCTGCTCTAACGTCATCACTATAATTATGTTCTTTTAATACTTGATTTATTAAATTAAAATTATAATTTTTCAAATTATTTTTTAATGTTTTTCTCTTTTGAACAAATGAATCTTTTATTAACTTAAAAAACAAATTTTCATCTAATATATTTATTTTTTTATCTTTTTTACTTAGACTTATTACAATACTATCTACATTTGGTTTAGGCATAAATACATTTTTACTAACTAAAAACATTTTTTTTACATCATAATAATAATTTATAAATATAGATAAAGAATTATATTCCTTTGTATTTGGTTTTGCTAAAAATCTATCTCCAACTTCTTTTTGAACCATTACAACTATCTTATCTACTTCTAAATTATCAGTAATAATTTTATTAATTATCGGTGTTGTTATATAGTAAGGTAAATTAGCAACAACATATAATTTATCATAATTATATTCATTTATATCAGCTTTTACATTTGCTTTTAAAAAATCCTTAAATAGTATTTTTGCTTTTTCTATTGTTGACAATATTGGAGTTAATGTTTCATCAATTTCATAACCAACAACCATATCTGTATGTTCCAATATTTTTCTTGTTAATGCTCCTGCACCACAACCTATTTCTATTACTAATGTTTTTTTATCAATATTAGCGCTATTTACTATATTATTTAAAACATTATCATCTAATAAAAAATTTTGACCAAACTTCTTTTTAAACTTAAAATTATAATTATTTATAAAGTCTTTTTGATTCATAACTTCACCTTTAAAAAAACTCCTAAAAGGAGTTTATCTTCCATAACGTAATATTTCCATTGTTACATTTCTTCTTCGCCCAAAAATATAAACTTCATCTGAATTTTCAGTTTCAAACATTAGATCAATTAATATTTCTCCTCTACTCCACGCTTGTCTCATTGCAGAACCTGTATCAAGAACTATTCCTATTATGTATCCATCAATATTAGCACCACTCATACGTATTACTGTTCCTATAGGAAATTTTGTATTTGCAGCAGCAAGAATTCTCAATTCACCATATTCACTATCATTATATGTTGTAGTAATAGTTTTAAATACCCCATTTTCTCTTTCTGCAACTTTATAACCAGATGATGTTATTCCTATACAACCAACACAATCAGGTCCATAAGCTGTTACCGTTCCAACAAAAGTATCTAGTACTGGATATTCTCCTGCTAATGTCACTTCATTAACCAAAGAATCTTTATATGGTACTAAGCTATATATTGCATTAATATTTAATATTGAACTTGAACTTTCAAAATTTGGGGTGATAAAAGCACTTGTTAATGCACATACAATAACAATTGTAGATAACAAAAATTTTAACGATTTAGCTATAAAATTTTGCATTCTATCATCTCCATATAAATAAATGTTAACATAATTTAGAATTCAAGTCAAATATTGTAGAAGCTGTATTGTTTGTTATATTTATAACTTCTTCACATGATATTTTTTTTAAATTTGCCAAATAATCAACAATATATTTCAAATTTAAAGGTGTATTCTTTCTACCTCTAACCGGTTCCGGAGATAAATATGGGGAATCCGTTTCCAATACTATATTTTTTATATCTATATCTGATATTATATTTTTAAGATTACAATTTTTAAATGTAATTACTCCTCCTATACCTAATTTAAATCCCAATTTAATAAATTTATTAGCCATCTCTAAACTACCAGAAAAAGCATGTAATACTCCTCTAACATTATACTTTTTCAATATATCATATGTATCCATAATTGCATCTCTACTATGTACAATAACAGGCAACTTATATTTTTCTGCTAGTTTAAGTTGGTTCTCAAATAATTTTTTTTGTTCAGCCATGTTTTCTTTACCATAATGGTAATCTAATCCTATCTCTCCAATAGCTACTATATTTTTTATGTTTCTCTCAATATATTCTATGTATTTATTTGAAATTTTTTCTATTTCTGAAGGATGAAACCCAATTGCTGAATATATATTATTATAATTTTTCGACAATTCTATAGCTTCATCACTAGTTACTTCATCAATACCATTTGTTATAGCGCATATATTTTCTTTATTCATATTATCAATTATATCTTCTAAATTATCATAATCAAGAGAAGATAGATGACAATGTGTATCAATCATAAAATCACCTCATAATAAAATTATACCACAAAGGTATAATTTTATATTTTTCTAACTTTTAAACTAAATATTATAAGATGTGCAATTACTACTAACAAATAAATTAAATCTATATAGGAAAAATTAAAAATCAAGCATCCAATACAACAATACATGATTATAAAGAATCCCATATAAGTCCTTTTAACGGACTTATTTACATATTTTTTCATAATTTCTCCTTTGCTAATATTTACTGCTATTTTATAATAACACATAAATAATAACATATGCTTATAAAAATTATGTATTTTATTGTCAGTTTACACTAATCCATGAATTTTTTCTAAAATTGTTTGAATTGGCATATATAAAATTCTTACTCCCTCATTAACATCTATTTCAAGAATTTCCTCAAGCCAATCCAGTAATATTGGTCCTAAAAAATACCACGCCATTAAAACTGCTCCAAATTTTAAAATCCAAATATCTAGTTGTGCTAATCTAAATAGCACATTTACTATTACAATTATTAATATTAAAGCTACTACCGCTAATAAAATAGGTAATAAAACACTTTTCAAAGCCATAACTTCCTCCTTATATTAAATAAAGTATAACATAAAATACTATTTTTTAACATCAATTCTTGCAAATAATGGTGTAGGTTGGCTCAATTTATAATTATTTGACACATTATATTGTAAATCTCTTACTTCAATATTCAATTGACTTAAAATTTTTACACTTGTATCAGGCATAAATGATTCAAGTAAAATTGCACTTACCCTTATTGCTTCAAGCAAATTAAATATTACAGTTTCCAATCTATCTTTTTTAGTTTCATCTTTTGCTAATACCCATGGAGTAGTTTCATCAATATATTTATTACTTGCTCTTAATAAATCAAATATCTTTGTAATAGCATCTGCAACATGATAAGAATCCATATCTTCTGTAACTAGTTTATCTAAATTATTTATTAAATTAATATAGTCTGTATCTATATTTTCATAAACACTTTTGTTTGAGACATTACCTTCAAAATATTTATTACCCATCGATATAGTTCTCTGTACTAAGTTTCCTAATACATTTGCAAGTTCAGAGTTTACTTTTTCTACAACTAAATCATGGGTAATATTTCCATCCGCTGCAAAAGGTATTTCATGTAATACATAAAATCTAACTGCATCTACTCCAAATTCCTTTACTAATTCATCAGCATATATTACATTACCTTTTGATTTACTCATTTTATCATTATTCATTAGTAACCATGGGTGCCCAAATACTTTTTTTGGTAATGGTAAATCTAATGACCATAAAAAGCATGGCCAATAAATTGTATGAAACCTTATAATATCTTTACCAATCAAATGCAAATCTGCCGGCCAATATTTTTTAAATTCATCAGTAACATTATCAACATCATATCCAATATTAGTAATATAGTTTGTTAATGCATCCAGCCAAACATATACCACATGCTTTGGATCAAAATCAACGGGTATCCCCCACTTAAATGAAGTTCTTGAAACACATAAATCTTGTACACCTGGTTTTATAAAATTATTAATCATTTCATTTCTCCTTGATTCGGGTTCTATAAATCCTGGTGTATTAAATAATTCTTCTAATTTATCTTGATATTTACTTAATTTAAAGAAATATGCTTCTTCTACTTGTTCTTTTACTTCTCTTCCACAATCTGGACATTTACCATCTACTAACTGAGATTCAGTCCAAAATGATTCGCATGGTGTACAATATAATCCCTTATATTCTCCTTTGTAAATATCACCTTTTTCATACATTTTTTTAAATATATGTTGTACAACTTCTTCATGATGTTTATCTGTTGTTCTAACAAATTTATCATAACTTGTATTCATTAAATCCCATATATTTTTAATTTGAGCTGCAACCCTATCCACATATTCCTGTGGTTCTATTCCAGCTTCTCTTGCTTTTTCTTCTATCTTAATTCCATGTTCATCTGTACCTGTCTGAAAATAAACATCATAGCCTTTTGATCTTTTAAATCTAGCAATTGCATCTGCTAAAATAATCTCATATGTATTGCCTATATGAGGTTTAGAAGATGTATATGCTATTGCTGTTGAAATATAATATTTATCCATATATTTACCTCCTTTTATCTGTTGAACCAAATCCACCAGTTCTGTTTCCAGTAGCATTATCATCATCGGTAACTAAAAACTTTTGAAACACAACTTGACCAATTACATCACCCTTTTTTATTTCTATTGGTTCATTTCCTATATTATAATATGCATACATAAATTCACCATCATTATCTGGATTACCATAATAATCCGCATCAATTATTCCAATACCATTTGCTAGTACTAATTTCTTTTTACCAGGATTAGATGATCTATTAGCTAACATATACCATTCATCATCTTGACAATATGCCTTAAGTCCTGTATGAACTAATGTTGGCTTACAACCATTTTCAAATACTGGAATAATAATATCTTCTGCAGCTTCCACATCATATCCAGCCGATCTAGCAGTTTTTCTAACTGGAAGATTAATATTTTTATCTTCCCATCCTTTTGCAACTTCAAATCCTCTTTTTTTCATATATCCTCCTAAATAAAAAAATCTATAATCTAAGGGTCCAATAGGACGGTTCCACCTTAGTTCATAGATTCTATGCACTCTTCTCTTAACGCGAGTAACGATTATGCTCCAAAACCATATTCAGCAAATTTTGTATATCTAATTTCACCACAATAGACTCTCTTTAATACTCTGTTTGCTTACTCATTTCTTCACTGCAATTCATAAAACAAGCAAATTATAACATAATATCTATATTTTATTCAAGATGCTTTCCTAAAAACTTTGCTATAAAATTAGAAGTTTTCTTTACTAAATCATTAATTTTATTATCAGAAAGTATTATAACTGAACCCACTGCATCTCCAGATACAACAACATAAGAAATAATAATTTCACTTTCTTCATGTATTCCATCTACTATTTCTGCATTATGAATTTCAGCTTCTATACTCCTATTTTTTATACTATCAGATATAAATTTACTTATTTCTTTATTTAAATATTTTTTCTTCATTTGACCAGAAGCTGCAATTACTTTGTTTAAATCTGTTATCAAAATATCATTATTTATTACATCATAAAAAGAATCACTACAATTTTGGGCAATATCATGCAAATCTTTCATATCAGAATATTTTTTTAATACAACCGCATCATCATCAATAAATATTTCTAAAGACTCTCCATCTTTTATTTTTAAATTACGTCTTATTTCTTTTGGAATTACAATTCTTCCTAATTCATCTATTCTTCTTAATACACCCGTCGATTTCACAACATTACCTCACTTTCTTTTCCTTTTTTATTATGTGAGTGTAATTATAAAATATACCAATTTACTATTAATTAACTATTAAATTACGTGAGTAAGTATATAATATGAGTTTTTTTAAATCAATAGGTTTAAGATAATTGGAAAAAATTACCAATTTATTCCAAAATAGATAATAAATCAATTATATAGTATATCCAATGCTTATCTAAATTATGTAGTTGTAAAGTTATTACTAATCGCTTATTAATATAAGAAAATTTAAAATTTTTAGATATTTTATATGTTTTAACAAATAATTCTTCTATTTTTAATTTATTTGTATATTCACTATTAAATGATAATTCAATAAATTTATCTGTTTGCTTAACTATTTCTATACCTTTATCTTTCTTCATACTTTCAAATAACTCTTCATACATATATATAAGCATTTTTTCGCTTATCTTGCCAAATCTATCTTCTATTTCATTCTTAGCATTTTCTAATGTTTGAATACTATTTATAGTATTAATAATTTTATGTATTTCAATCTTTAACTTATCATCACTTACATATGTATCTTCAATATGAGTTTCTACATCAAGAGATACTGATTCCTCAACTTCTTCTTTTTCACAAACTTCACCATCAGTAAGCTTTTTTACTTCTTCATCAAGCATTTTCAAATATAATTCTATACCTATAGTATCTATAAATCCAGATTGTTCTTCACCTAAAACATTTCCAGCACCCCTAATAGATAAATCTCTCATAGCTATAGAAAAACCACTACCTAATTCTGCAAATTCTTTAATTGCAGATAATCTCTTTGTAGCAATTTCACTCAATACTTTTTGCTTACCATACATCAAATAAGCATATGCTACTTTATTTGTTCTACCAACTCTACCCCTTATTTGATATAACTGACTAAGTCCAAACCTATCAGCATCTAATATTATAAGCGTATTTACATTAGAAATATCAATACCTGTTTCAATTATTGTTGTACATAATAAAACATCAAACTCTTTATTAACAAATCTAATCATTACATCTTCTATTTCATTTTTATTCATCTTGCCATGTGCATAACCAATTTTTATACCTGGTATTAGATTGGATATCTCATTAATTTTTTCTTCAAAAGATTCAATTCTATTACACAATATATACACCTGTCCATTTCTAGACATTTCTTTATATATTGCATCTTTAATAATATATTTATTTTCTTCTAATACATAAGTTTGAACTGGATACCTATTATTTGGTGGTGTTTCAATAAGTGCAAGACTTCTTACTCCCAACATAGACATTTGCAAGGTTCTAGGTATTGGAGTAGCAGATAGCGTAAGAACATCTATATTTGCTTTATACTTTTTTAGTTTTTCTTTATGTGTTACTCCAAATCTTTGTTCTTCATCTACAATTAAAAGGCCCAAATCTTTAAATGACACATCGTCACTTAATATTCTATGTGTACCAAATAAAATATCTATCTTTCCTTCTTTTAATTTTTTAATAATATCTTCTTGCTCTTTTTTTGTTGTAAATCTATTCAATAATGCAATATTTACTGGAAAATTACTAAATCTTTGTAACGCTGATTTATATTGTTGATTAGATAATATTGTAGTTGGACACAAATATGCTACTTGCTTATTTGCACATATTGCTTTAAAAATAATTCTAAATGCCACCTCTGTTTTACCATAGCCAACATCTCCACACAATAACATATCCATAGGAGAAGTTGACTCCATCTCTTTTTTTATTGAATCCGTTGCTTTTATTTGATCTCTAGTTTCTTCATATTGAAATTCACTTTCAAAAACAGCTTGCTCTTCTGTATCTGCTGGAAATGCATAACCACTTTTTGCTTTTCGTTCTGCTGCAATTCGAAGAAGTTCTCCTGCAACATTCTTCATCCTATCTCTTATTCTTAATTTTGTTTTTTGCCATTCAGTTCCACCTAATTTGTTTATATTCGGGATAATCCCATCATTAGATGAATATTTAGTAATTAATTCAATCTTCTCAACAGGAATATACAATTTACCATCATCTTTATACTTAATCTGTAAATAATCTTTTACAATATTTCCTTTTTTTAATGCTACTATCCCCTGATATACTCCTATACCATGAATATTATGTACAACATAATCACCTGCATTAAGAGAATCTAATTTAGATATTCTGGTACCATATTTAAATTTACTTTTATATAAAGATTTACTTATCACACTTTTAAATAAATTAAAAGATCCGATAACTACTAAATTATCAAATATATAACCTTTTGTAATAGGTTTTATAACAATATTTATAGTATTATTCTTTATATTATCCATTGTTGTTTTAAAATAAGTAAGGTTTAATGCTTTTACAAAATTTTTAAATTGTGTTTCATTATCTAAACATATAATCACTGTTTGGTGGTTATGAATATACATGTTTAAATCACTATTGATTAATTCGATATTATCATCATAATTTACAATTTCATGACTAACGTAACTATGCGTATCTGTAATACGTATATTTGGTAAAATATCATCTACACTCGATATATATATTTCACATTTTTCATTAAATTCCTCTAAATCATGCATATATTTTTGATTAGAATTCAAAGACAAATTATAATTTGCTATTTCTTCTTGCAATAATAAATATGAATTGTATATTTGAGTATAGTCCTTATATATAAGTATTGGATCATTCATATATTTTATTAAACTTGCAACTTTACCATATTTAATTAAATTTCTTTGTTTTCTCTCATTAAATTCTAAATCTTCATCTACTAAAAACTCACTAAAAGGAGTTATTACTATGTTATCTATTTTTTTTATTGATAATTGCGTATTCACATCAAAATATCTAATTGATTCTATTGTATCCCCAAAAAATTCTATTCTTATCGCATTATCCTCATTTATTGGAAATATATCTATTACAAATCCTCTACTAGATATTTCACCTGTTTTACTTACTAATGTTTCCGTTTTATAACCATTTCTACATAGATTTCTATATAATTCATCCTTATCTACATCTTGATCAACATTCAACTTTATAATACTACTTAAATACTTTTCTTTAGTAGGTAAATACCTTAAAAATCCCATTAAATTAGTAATAATAATTTTTTTATCATTAGAATTGATAATAGTATTTAAAGTTTCTAATCTAGTTACTTCAAATTCTGGACTAGTGATAGATGATTCACTTGTAATAAAACTATCCATAGGAAATAAATATACATTTGAATTATATTTTAATATAGAATTATATAATTTATTAGCTTCATATATAGTATTAGTAACAATTAACACATTTGATTTTTTCTCTTTATAAATACTATTAATATATACACTTTCTAATTCTTCAGATAATCCAACTACATTTGTTTTGCCTTCCTTAACTATTTTAAAATTCATACTATCACCTCACAGTCAAAAAGAGCATTGCTAAATGCCCCACTATTGTTTTTTATTATATTTTGTCATCAAATCACTAAAAGATAATATCATATAGTCACTTATTATATTCATAGCTATATCTATTACATTTATAATTTTATTCTTATCTTCTTTACTAATTTTACCTAATACATAATCTTTTGTATCAATATTTTTATTATTAGATATCCCTATCTTTAACCTTTTATAATCTTGAGTTCCAAGCATTAACTCAATATTTTTTAAACCATTATGTCCAGCAGAACCTCCAGTCGGTCTTAACTTGAAATTACCAACATCAAGATCTAAATCATCATTTATTATAAGAATATCTTCTATCGATATTTTATAGTAATCCATATATTTTTTTACTACTTCGCCTGATAAATTAATATATTTTTGTGGCTTTAATACCAGTACTTTTTCATTATTAATTATTACTTCTGTATATAATCCTCCAAATTTTTCTTTTAACTTATCATGATTATAATTTTCTAATAACCGATCTATTACCATAAATCCAATATTATGCCTAGTATTATTATACTCAGTTCCAGGATTTCCTAATCCTACAATCAATTTCATACTATCACCTCTTAAATTATTTCCTGGGAAATAATTTCACTTCTTTATATACTTCATTTTTTGCCATATTTCTATCCTTAGCCACTAACTTTATAGCTTCTTTCTCACTATAACCATCCTCTATATATAGTGCAACATGTTCTTTTATAGAAATACTATTATAATCTCCTATTTCACTATTTCCAGAAACAACTATTACATATTCACCTTTTGGTTCACCTATTTCCTTAATAATATTGCTTAAACTACCTCTATATATTTCTTCATATTTCTTGCTTATTTCTCTAGATATACTTACATTTCTTTCCTTAAATACACTATATAAATCATTCAACATTGATAAAATTCTGTGTGGTGCTTCATAAAATATAATAGTATATTCGATCATTTTCAATTTTTCTAATTCTTTTTTTCTCTGAGATGATTTACTATTTAAAAAGCCATAAAACAAAAATCTACTAGCATCTAACCCAGAAGAAGTCAATGCAGGAATTGCAGCAGTTGCACCAGGTAGTGACACAACATTATAACCTGCATCTATTACATTTTTTGTACATAAATTACCTGGATCACTTAATACAGGTGTACCTCTATCTGATACAAGCGCAACATTTTTATTATTTTTTAGATACTCTATCATTTTTAATGAAGATTCTTGTTCATTAAATTTGTACAAAGATATTAAATGCTTTTTTATTTCAAAATAATTTAATAAATTTCTTGTTACTCTTGTATCTTCTGAAAATATAACGTCTACTTCTTTCAAAATATTTATTGCTCTAATAGTCATATCTTCTAAATTTCCTATTGGAGTAGGTACAACATATAAAGTTGGCGTATTATTATAACTTTTTTGGCTCATTTTACCACCTCAAATTATTTCCCGGGAAATAATTTTAATATTTCCCAAACTCTTTTAATATTTTTTTAATAGCATTTGTATATTCATTTTCACTATTTTGAAGTACTATAGAATTTAAAACCTTTAAACCAGGCTTACCATTTTTAGTACCTTCAATTAAAAACACATTTGATGGTCTATCAGTCTTTGGATAAACAAATTGTATTTTCTTAGGTTCTATTGAATATGATTTCATTGATGAAATTACATCTACCAATCTCTTTGAATCAAATACTATTGCTATATTACCATTATTTTTTAATAATCTTTTTGCAACCATAAATATATTATCTAATGATAAATTACTATCATTTCTAGCAATTTTTTTATTACTATTTAAAGATGACAACATGTCAGTACCATAATATGGTGGATTACTAATTATTACATCATAACAATTATTTCCCATATTTTTATATAATTCATTAATATCTGCACATATTACATTTATTTGTTTATCTAATTTATTATATTTAACACTTTCTATTGCTAAATCATATGATTTTTCTTGTATTTCCACAGCATCTATAATAGCATTTGTTCTTTTAGTTAACATTAATGGAATTGGAGCATTTCCAGTACCTATATCTAATATTTTCCTTGTACTTTTATTAATTGTTACAAAATTTGCAAGTAAAACTGAATCCAAAGAAAACATAAAAGATTCTGTATCTTGATATATTTTTAACTCTCCATCCCATAATAAATCATTTAATACTTTCATCTAACTCTACCAATATATATTCTTCATCATCAGTTAAAAATGTATACTGCCTTTTTAATATATCTAACGCTACTACTTTTCCTTCTTTGCCTTTGTATTTTACTTTATCTCCTAAATTAGGTAAACCTTTTCTATATTCATCATATACTTCATTTTCATATGATAGACAGCATAATAATCTACCACATGCACCATTTATCTTAGTTGGATTTAAAGATAAATTTTGATTCTTTGCCATATTTATTGATACAGAATCAAAGTCAGAAAGATATTCAGAACAACAAAGAATTCTACCACATGGTCCAATTCCACCAATTTCTTTTGCTTTATCCCTAACTCCTATTTGTCTCAATTCTATCCTAGTTTTAAATATTGCTGCTAAATCTTTTACTAAAGATCTAAAATCTATTCTAGCTTCGGATAAAAAATGATACATTAATTGTTCTCTATCAAATGTAAAACTAGCATCCATTAGTTTAATATTAAAACCATATTTATCAATTAATTTTTGACACTCCACCATTGCTTTTTTTGCAAGTTCTATATTAGATTTATATTTTTTTAAATCTTCTTTTGTAGCTATTCTTATAACTCTTTTTAATGGGAAATTTAAAGATTCCTTTTTCTTTTCCATTATAGACGTTACTACATGACCATATTGTAAACCTCGTTCAGTTTCTACAATTACATCTTTTCCTTCAACAACATCTAAATTGTTAGGATTAAAAAAGTATATTCGCTTATTATTATCAAAACTTATTCCAACTACTTTCTCCATTTTACTCCTCCATGTCTATTATAAGTCCATCTATAAACATATTTATATTTACATTCTTACTTACTAATTTTTCTTTATCAAGTATTACATTTAACTTATATAATAATTTATCTAATGTATTTTTATTAGATATTTCTTCTAATACACTTTCATAATCATTATAATACAAAATCTTATTATTTAACTTATAATTAATTACATCTCTGTATAATAATATAGAACACTTTATAAAATTTAATATTTCTTCTTTCTCTTTAAATATATCTAAAAAAT
>JAEEGL011420842.1_pt1 | contig 29802 bp, 23 predicted proteins | sample 9134231 | NCBI WGS metagenome assembly JAEEGL01 (sample SAMN16246548, study PRJNA631951) | gut metagenome | biome: gut microbiome; feature: rumen; material: fiber-attached | host: Bos | place: Iran: Karaj | collected 2018-10
CAGATTTATAATCATCAATTACCTGCTGTTTAAATTCATTTGTATAATGTTTTCCCATAAAAATAACACCTACCTTTCTTGGTAAGTGTTATTATATCATAGCTCTTTTTTTGTTTGTGAACTAAATGGGGTTCACTTCAAAAATGGCTCTTTTTTATTTTAAATAATAGTTTGACAATTTGCAAAAAAGATTTGTAATAATTGTTGACAAAAGCAAAATAGCGTTATAAATTATGACTAAGAGGGCAGATGATGCAGATTATTTTTTTCCAAACTTAGATTGGAGGAGGAGAACGTATGGAACAAGTAATTAGTGTCAAATATACTACACAGCTTTCAACAAAAGAAACTTTCGACATTAAGTTGCGGATTCCTAATTATTTCGGATATGTAAAAGATGTAAAAGCACTTTTCAACAGACATGGACAGATGCCAGGAGAATATGGCGAATGTATGCTGGAATATAGCAAAAAAGATTCTGATGAAAAGTCGAGCGTTTTCGTAGGAAGAAGGAAATTCACAGAAGTCGGGTATCTTACTTTTTTTATTTCACTAAAAATCAACGACAAGCAGATGCAAATCAAGCTTGATCCAGTTTCACTTTCGCCAGTATTTGCAACCGAAGAGAATTTGCCGTTTTTTGAAATGTTCATTTACAATTATATTAAAAAACCACCAGATAATATTGCTGGTGGCATAGTTTATGAACTCTACTGGGACACTTTTTATCCCACAAATGGCATTACCAAAGAAAACTTCGAACTCTGGCATTCGGATGTGAAATGGAAACCAGATCCTGATGGCGAGTATAGAAACAACAAACGCTTCGGAGGAACAATTAGAGGTGCAATAAAGAAAATTCCTTATCTTGCTTCTCTTGGAGTAACGTTTATCTATATCTCACCACCATTTGATAGTCCTTCCCAAAATGGCTATGATATTAAGGGATATCTTAGGATTCATCCTGAACTTGGCACATGGGACGACATGGATGAATTTGTTAAAGTAGCTCACAAATATGGAATGATAGTTGTTTGCGATTGTGTATTTAATCACTGCAGCATAGAAAACCCTCTTTTCGCAGACAGACCGGAACTTTTTGAATGGATAATAGAAAATAAAGTTCCTAAAACATGGTGGGGCTACAAACACTTGGTTGAATTTAACAAATCTCATCCTGGCTATTTCGAAATGCTGAAAGAAATTCTTATCTTTTATGCAAAACATTTCGATGGTATTAGACTTGATGTAGCAGACAACTTGCCTGACTTCGTTCTGGAGTTTATTTATAAATACTTCGTTGGTTATATTATGGGCGAAGTATGGAAAAATGCTGTAAAAGGCGACTTCAGAAACTTCTTAGTTGGAGACAAGCTCGATGCAGTAATGAATTATGTTTATCCTAATGCTATTTATCGGTATCTCGCTGGCGGTGGATATCACAACTTTAAAAAGACCATTTACAATGATGTTTATTGTCTCTATCCATCATTATTCTTGGATATGTCACCGATTTTTATGACGTCACACGATATTCCAAGAATGCCCAATTTGCTTTGCGGACAGTTTATGAAAGTAGATCCAATTTTTGAAAATTATTGGGATATGGAGCGAGACTCTAAATGGTTTGATAACGATGTGTTTAATACCTACCGCTTCAGAGAATGGGAGCATATTCATGAAAAAGACTTTGACCTTTTAAAGGCAAAACGTCTAATGAAACTTGCTATTTTCATGCAGTACACTTTGAAAGGTATGCCAGTTATCTATGCAGGCGATGAAATGTTTATGACTGGGTATAAAGACCCGGAAAACAGAAAACCTTTGCCTTGGGATAACGGCGACTTTGATGCCTATTGGTACTACGTGGATATTGGAAAGTTCAGACTATCTTATCGGGATGAAATATTTGCGCATGGTGATTTTGAATTCCTTGATGGTTCGGATGATTTTACCATCTATAGAAGAGAAAATATGCGCTTTATCGTTAACATCTCTGAGAAGGAAATTGACGTATCAAAGTATTGCAAGAATACTAAAATCGCATTCGAAACTACTGAAGGCGAAAGCTTAATCAAGCATTCTGGAAGGCGTATCATAATGCCTGAATCTGCAGCAGCAATCATTTAATTAAAGCGTTCCAAACAAAGTGAGCCATGCTTCGTCATGGCTCTCTTTTATATATAAAAACTAGTAGATTTTTTTGACTTTATATGATAATATAAAAGAGCAAAAAAGATATTAGAAAGGTAAGAAAATATGAGAATTTTAGCAGTCGGAGATATTGTTGGAAAGGCGGGAATAATTAAGCTTAAAGAAACACTTCCAAAGATAGTTGAAGATAACTTAGTTGATTTTGTAATTGTAAATGGAGAAAACGCAGCAGATGGAATGGGACTTACTGAAAAACAATATAGAGATATTCTATCTTTAAATGTTAATGTAGTTACAATGGGAAATCATACATGGGGCAAAAAAGAAATATTTAATTATATAGATGAAAAACAAATTATAAGACCAGCAAATTATTCACCTAATAATCCTGGTCATGGCTATGAAATATTTGAATGCAAAGGCAAAAGAATTTGTGTTATAAATCTAATTGGAAGAACAGGTATGCAAGTTCTTTCTGACAACCCATTTTTAAAGGCTAAAGAAATTATAGCTGAAGTAAAAGATAAATCAGATATTATAATAGTTGATTTTCATGGTGAAGCAACAGCAGAAAAAATTGCTTTTGCTTATTATGTTGATGGAGATGTAACAATAGTATTTGGTACTCATACACATGTTCAAACAGCAGATGAAGAAATACTAGAAAAAGGAACAGCATATATAACAGATATTGGTATGACTGGTCCAAAAAAATCAGTAATTGGTATGGACATAGATGCTTCAATTAAAAGATTTGAAACATCACTTCCAGAGAAATATAAAGTTGCTGAAGGAAAAGCAAAATTAAATGCAGTTTTATTTGATATTGAGGATGAAACAAACAAGGTTTTCGACATCAGAAGAATAAATAGATAATTTTGAAGGGATAGTATATGGAAACAAATAGAATCTTTAAATATATATTTGCAGCTGTTGTTATTGGTCTTATTGGTTATGCTATTATTATATTTGTTTCAAATAGATCAATAGAAACTACAGAAGTATTAGACCAAACATCAACTGTAAATAATATACAAACAGATTTAAGATTTGCTATAGCAGGATACGATACAATCAATCCTTTAATTAGTAATAATAGAAATGTACAAGAAATTGCGAAGATTATATATGATCCATTAGTAACATTAGATGAAGATTATAAACTAGAATATTGTTTAGCGGATTCTATAGAAAAACAAGATTCTACTCATTATCTAATAAAACTAAAAAAAGGCGTACTATGGAATGATAATACAGAGCTTACTGCTTTTGATGTTAAATTTACATTTGATAAAATACTACTTGGAGGTTTTAAAAACATTTATCAGTCTAACCTAGAGTATGTTACTGACTTAGCAATAGTAGATAATGGTAATAATGATTCGTTGGTAGTAACACTATCAAGAGAAGTTCCATTTTTTGAATATTATTTAACATTTCCTATTATGTGCGAACACTATTATGAAGGTGAAGATTTTGCAGCTTCAGAAAAAGCTCCTATTGGTACAGGTATGTATAAGATAGAATCAATAGAAGCTACAAGAATTAAATTAGTTAAGAATCCAACTTATTGGAATGCAAATAAGGTTCCAATGGCAAGTGAAATATATGTTAATCTATATGGAACTATTGGAGAAGTATATAACGCATTTAAAAGTGGTGACATTGATATAATGATGGTTGGTAATTCTAACATAGATCAGTATATAGGTACACTTGGATATAATAAGATAGAATTTAAATCTAGAGATTATGATTTCTTAACACTAAACTGCCTAGATCCAAATCTTCAAGATCCAAGGATGAGAAGAGCACTTAGTTTGATATTTGATAAGAATGCTCTTATTGCTGCTGCTTTAGGTGGCGGATATGTATCATCAAACTTCCCATTAGATTATGGTGAGTGGTTATATACTAGAGACTTAGGAGTAGAAACAAATATTGATGAAGCAAAAAGATTAATTACTGAATGCGGATGGCAAGAAAGAAACAATGGATGGATTGTTCATGATGGAAGAAACACAGTAAGACTAAATTTTACTATTACTGTTAATAATGATAGTGAAGAAAGAGTAAGAGTTGCTGAAAACATAAAAGAACAATTAGAAAATGTAGGAATTGATGTTGATATAAGATATCTTGCAAGAGATAAATATATAGATGCTCTTCAAAATAAAAATTATCAAATTATTCTTACTGGAGTAGAGTCAAGTTATACACCAAACCTAGCAACATTTTTTGGAAGTGGAAACATTGCAAATTATGAAAATGAAGAAATGTTAGCTATAATTGGAGAGGCAACTAGTGGAGTATCAGATGAACGACTATATGAAATTTATAATAGATTATATGATATTTATCTTGAAGAGGCACCTTACATTGGGCTATATAGAAAGACACAAAGCTTGATATCAAATCAAAGTTTAAGTGGTAATTTAAAACCTAATGCTTTTAACATGTATCACAATATAGAATTGTGGTATAGACAATAAAATAACTAATGAAAAATATTCGAAAATACTATTGACAAAAAATATTTATTAGATATAATAAGAACATAAGTTTGACAAACAAACATTTGTTAGGAGGATAAAAATGAGTGAAATAAATTCAGAGAAAAGAAAAGCATTAGATGCTGCAATGAGTCAAATTGAGAAACAATTCGGTAAAGGTTCAGTAATGAAACTTGGCTCATACAAACAATCAAATATTGATGCAATTTCAACAGGAGCAATTAACCTTGATGTTGCATTAGGAATTGGTGGACTACCAAGAGGAAGAATAGTAGAAATATATGGACCTGAATCTTCAGGTAAAACAACACTTGCACTTCATGCAGTAGCTGAAGCACAAAAAGCAGGTGGTGAAGCAGCATTTATAGATGCAGAACATGCATTAGATCCAATTTATGCTAAGAAAATAGGTGTTGATATAGATAATTTAATCGTATCTCAACCAGATACAGGAGAACAAGCTTTAGAAATAGCAGAAGCATTAATTAGAAGTGGTGCTATTGATATAGTGGTAGTAGATAGTGTTGCTGCACTTGTTCCTAAAGCTGAAATAGATGGTGACATGGGAGATTCTCATATTGGTCTTCAAGCAAGGCTTATGTCACAAGCATTAAGAAAACTAGCAGGTGCTATTAGTAAAACAAATTGTATTATTATATTTATTAACCAATTAAGAGAAAAAGTTGGTGTTATGTTTGGAAATCCAGAAACAACTGCTGGTGGTAGAGCATTAAAATATTATGCATCAGTTAGAATGGATATTAGAAAAGTAGAAATGATTAAACAAGAAGGAGAAGTAATAGGTAACAGAACAAAAGTTAAGATTGTTAAGAACAAAGTTGCTCCTCCATTCAGAGAAGCTGAATTTGATATAATGTACGGCGAAGGAATCTCTAAAACAGGATGTTTGTTAGATTTAGCTGTTAACTTAAATATTATTGAAAAGAGTGGTTCGTGGTTTAGCTATAATGGTGAAAAGATTGGACAAGGTAGAGAAAATGTTAAGGATTACTTAAAAGAAAATCCAGACTTTGCCAAAGAAGTTGAAGGAAAAATTAGAGATAATTTCTCTCAAGCATTTGAAAGTGCTTTAGGAGAACCTGAAGAAGATCCTGAGCAAGACGTTGAACCAGAAGAAGACGAAGTAGAAGAAACAGCAACAAAATCAAAATCAAAAAAATAATAATTACTAAATAGGCTGGATTATTCTAGCCTATTTTTTATAAAGGTGGAAAAATGAATTTTACAAATAATCTTGAAGAAGCAGAAAAGTTAGATAATTTAAAAAATAGAATGCTTAAATATATTGTTTATAAAAAAAGAACAGAGCAAGAAGTAAGATTAAAGTTTCAAGATGAAAATCCGGATCTTTTAGAAGATGCAATTGAAGCATTAAAAAATGCAGGATATATAAACGATTATGACTATATTAATAGAGCAATAAACGAAATTACTGCTCTTAAAAACATATCTATAAAAGAGATGGAATATAAATTAATTCAAAAAGGAATTAATAAAAATATTGTTGATGATTATATTTGTAAAAATAAAGAAAGTATGGTAGAATATGAGTTGCATTCAGCGATGAATATCATTATTAAAAAGCGAAATGGTGGTATGGAAGATGCTGATATTAAGAACTTTTTATTTAAGAAAGGTTTCATGTCTGAAAGCGTAAGTATTGCTTTTGATGAGGTTTAATGTATGAACAAAAAAATAATCACATTAGAATCAAATAAATATGAACTTAAGTTAGACAACTTTGAGGGACCATTAGATTTACTTGTTTACCTTATTGACAAAAATAAGATGGATATTTATAAAGTTAATCTATCTGAAATTGCAGATCAATACATAGATTACTTAAGAGTACAAGAAGAGCTAAACCTTGAAATTGCTTCAGAATTTCTTGTAATGGCATCTACACTTTTACTTATTAAATCAAGAGGATTACTACCAAAAGAGACTGAAGATGAAGCTGAACTTTCTGAAGAAGAATTGATTAGAAGAATTCTTGAATACAAAAAATATAAAGAAATCACTAGGGTATTTAGAGATAGATTAATGGAAGGCTCTAAAAGAATATATCGTCAGCCAGAATCTATAGTTTTACCTAAACAAGAATTAGATGTTGAACTTACATTAAATGATATATATGAAAAATATAAATTTTTAATTCATAGAGTTGAAGATAGAGTAAATGAGAATGCTAAAAACATTCATGAAATAGCATTACATGAGACATACTCAGTTGCAGATAAAGTTAAAGAAATTATTGGTGAACTTGTAAAAAAGCCAAGATTTGTATTTAACAAATTATTTGCACTTAATAAAAAACCTAAAGCAGAAGTATTAACAGCTTTTTCTGGAGTTCTAGAGCTATCAAAAGTAAATCAAATATATGCAGACCAAGAAAAGCTTTTTGGTGATATTATAATTACTAAAAATGAAAATGCTTCTGATAATTTTGAATTTATTGAAGAAGATGAGAAATAATTATGGATCTAAACAAAGATATTCAATTTATAAAGGGTGTTGGACCAAGTAGAGTAAAGCTTCTTAACCATTTAGGTATATATACGCTTTATGACCTTATCACGTATTTTCCAAGAGATTATGAAGATAGAGGCAAGGAAAAAAATATAGCGGATATTATTGATGGTGAAGAAGCTCTTATTTGTGCTTATCCAGTTGGTAGAGTAAATGAGATTCATATTAGAAGAAATCTAACAATTTATAAATTGATTGTAAGAGATGAAACAGGTGTATGTCAGATAACATGGTATAATCAACCATATTTAAAAAAGATGTTTTCACAAAACAGAAGATATAAATTCTTTGGTAAATTTAAAAATGCATTTGGAAAGGTTGAAGTACAATCTCCAGTATATGAACTTGAAGAAAATACAAAAAATACTGGCAGAATTATTCCAATTTATCCACTTACATATCAGCTTACGCAAAACACAATTAGAAAAATTATAGAAACGGGTTTAGAGGAAACTAAAGGAAAATTAGAAGAGACTATACCTGATTATCTAATGGAAAAATATAAACTTGATGATGTAAACACAGCCATAAAACATATACATTTTCCAGATACATTTGATGACTTTTCTGAAGCAAGAAAAAGATTGGTGTTTGAAGAATTGTTATCAATGCAACTTGCACTTTTAAACTTAAAAAGTAAATATGAAAATAAAGATCCTGGTATACAGTTTGATAAAAAAGCTCGTATGTCAGATGTTATAGATATACTTCCATTTAAACTAACTAAAGCACAACTTAGAGTTTTAGAAGAAATAGATGGTGATATGGAATCTAATAAACCAATGAATAGATTACTTCAAGGTGACGTTGGATCTGGTAAAACAATTGTTGCTTTAATAGCAGCCTATAAAGCTGCTAAAAGTGGATATCAATCTGTTATTATGGCTCCAACAGCAATTTTAGCACAGCAGCATTATGAATCATTTAGCTCAATGTTAGAAAAATTTGGAATAAAAGTAGAACTTCTAATCAGTGGAATAACTAAAAAGCAAAAAGAAAGCATCTTAAAAAGATTAGAAGATGGCGATATAGATATTCTTATTGGAACACATGCTGTATTAGAAGATAATGTAGTATTTAAAAACTTGGGATTTGTTGTTACTGATGAGCAACACCGCTTTGGCGTAAAACAAAGAACTACAATTGTTGAAAAAGGACAAAATCCAGATGTTTTAGTTATGTCTGCCACACCAATTCCAAGAACATTAGCGCTTATTTTATATGGTGATTTGGACATTTCAATAATTGATGAGCTTCCACCAAATAGAAAGAAAATTGAAACTTATGCAGTAAGCAAAAACATGGAAGCTAGAGTTAATAATTTTATTGCTAAAAATGTTAGCGATGGAAGACAATGCTATATAGTATGTCCACTCGTTGAAGAAAATGAGGAAATAAATGCTAAATCAGTAATGGAAATATATGAAAACTATAAGAATAATGTGTTTCCAAAATTTAAAGTTGAATACTTGCATGGCAAAATGAAACAAAAAGAAAAAGATGACATCATGGATAGATTTAAAAATGGTAAGATAGATATTTTAGTTTCTACAACAGTTATCGAAGTAGGTGTTAACGTACCAAACGCAAATATTATGGTTATACAAAATGCAGAAAGATTTGGCTTAGCTCAGCTTCATCAACTAAGAGGTAGAGTTGGTAGAGGCGAATATCAATCATATTGTATTTTAAAATATCAAGGTACTTCTAATCTTATAAAAGAGAGAATGAAGGTTATTGAAAAAACAAATGATGGATTTGTAATATCAGAAAAAGATTTAGAACTTCGTGGAAGTGGTGAATTCTTTGGAACAAGGCAACATGGTATGCCAGAATTCAAGATTGCCAATCTTTTTGAAGATATTGATACATTAAAAGTTGTTCAAAAAGAATGCGAGGATATTATAAAAAAAGATCCAAACCTTGAAAAAGAGCAAAATGAAAGACTAAAATTGCTTATAGAACGCAAGTTTAAAAATAGAATAGAAATATAAAAAAATACCCTTCAAAATGGAGGGTATTTTTTTGAGCAAACATTGACAAAATAAGCGATTTTTAATACAATATATATGTTAAATTATAATCATTTTAGATTTTAAAAAGAGGATGTTCAAATGAAAATATTTTTAATATTTATTGGAATAATATCATTAGTGTTTGGAATCAAGTTTATATTTGATGCTAGACCGATAGTAAAAAGCTATTTTAGTTTTGGTTCAAAAAATGATGCTACACTTGGACTAAAAATAATTGGTGTCTTTTTAGTTATATTAGGCGGATTTTTACTATATTTCAATTTTTAATGACATTAACTAGGAGGAAATTATGCAACTTAAATACAATGACAAAATTTATGAAGTAAAAGAAGGACAAACATACGGAGAAGTATTAAAAGAAGAAATTAAAAATCAAGGTGAACACGAATATATCGCTGGAAGATACAACAATAGTATTGTGTCTTTTAATTCAGAAGTAAGAACTGATGGCGAGTTTAAATTTATAGATAGAACTGATAAAGATGGAAGAATTATATACATTAGAGGATTAGTATATATTATGAGTAAAGCATTTAGTGAAGTATATCCTGAAGCATTACTTACTGTTAACTATCAATTAACAAACGCTATGTATGGCGATTGTGATAACATGACTATTACAGAAGAAGTAATTTCAAATGTTAAAGCAAAGATGCAAGAAATTATTGATAGAGACATTCCGATTATAAAAAAGACTATGAGCCAACAAGAGGCAGAAGAGTTTTACAGAAGAGAAGCAACTCTTAAAGGAAGACTTCAAACAGATATAGTTAAAGATAAAGTATCACTATACTACTGTGAAGATTACTATAACTATTTCTATGGAACTATGCCAATATCAACTGGATTTGCAAAATTATTTGATTTCGTAAAATTTAGAAATGGATTCTTAGTTAAATATCCAAGTTCTGGTAATCCAAATGTTATTTCTAAGACTGAAAAATATAGCTTAAAATATTTTTCAGCTATGGAAGAATATGACGAAATAAATAAAATAATGAAAATTAATACCGTTTATAGATTAAACAAGAAAATCAAAGAAGGCGGTACTAAAGAATTAATATTATTCTCGGAGGCACTTCATGAGAAGAAGATTGCTGATATTGCAGAAAAGATTAGAAGACGCCCTGGAATAAGAATGGTATTAATAGCTGGTCCATCATCATCTGGAAAAACTACTTTTGCAAATAAATTAGGAATGAGCTTAAGAGTACATGGTATTAAACCGGTTACACTAAGTGTCGATAATTATTTTGTAGAAAGAGAAAACAATCCAAAAGATGAAAATGGAAATTATGATTTTGAATGTATAGAAGCATTAGATTTAGAGCTATTTAATAATCAATTATTAGATTTATTAGATGGAAAAGAAGTTGATCTTCCTACATTTAACTTTAAAACAGGACATAAAGAATATCATGGAAATAAACTAAAATTAAAGAATGATGAGATTTTAATTATTGAGGGAATACATTGTTTAAATGACAAATTAACATATCATATCCCAAAAGAAGACAAATATAAGATTTACATTTCAGATCTTACAGTTTTAAACATCGATTATTACAATAGAATCTCTACAACAGATACAAGACTATTAAGAAGAATTGCAAGAGACTATAAATTTAGAGGTTATTCTGCACTTCAAACATTACAAAACTGGTATAGCGTAAATAGAGGAGAAAGAAAATACATTTATCCTTTCCAAGAATCAGCTGATGTAATGTTTAACTCATCAATTGTTTATGAGATTGCAGCATTAAAACCAATTGTTGTACCATTACTTGAAAAAATAACAAATGAATATGAAGTATATAGTGAAGCAAGAAGACTTCTAGCACTTCTAAAGTATTTCGAAGATTTTGATACAACATATGTTCCAAACAATTCAATCTTAAGAGAATTTATTGGTGGAAGTATTTTTGAAAAAACAGAGGAATAGATGAAAAATTTTACAGTTATTGATGAAGAATTTATATGTGACAATTGTGGCAAGAAAGTACCTAAACTTGGTTATTCATGTAGAAACCATTGCCCTTATTGTCTTCATTCTAAACATGTAGATAATATGCCTGGAGACAGACAAGAAGAATGCCATGGCGATTTAGAACCAATCGGTATAGAAACTGATAGCAAAAAAGGATATGTAATTATCTTTAGATGTAAAAAATGTGGTGCTATTAGAAGAAACAAAGCTGCTGAAGATGATGACATGGATTTAATAATAAAGCTTAGTGTAAATAACGGATAGGACGTATGAAGAAGATAAAAATTAGTAAAATTACAAAGATAAGAATCCTACTTTTCATACTTATTGCTGCTTGGGCAGTACTTGTATTTATCTTTTCTAGTCAGACTGGAGATGATTCTACAGGATTAAGTAGAATGGTAGCAAATTTCTTGTTTAGAGACGAATTAAAAGCAGAAATTGCTGAACCTTATATAAGAAAACTTGCGCATTTTTCTGAATATGGTTTAGGCGGAATATTGTTTATGAGTCTATTTTTAACATATGAATGGAGTGACAGAAAACAAATATTAATAGCTATACTTTTTGGCGTATGGTATGCATCATTTGATGAAATTCATCAATTAATGGTTCCAGATAGATCAGGAAGTATACTAGATGTTGGAATAGACTTATTAGGATTTTGTACAGGGGTATTTTTTGCAATGCTAATATACAAAATCATTAAGAAGAAAAAGGAGAAAAAGAAATAGGAGAATCTTTATGGAAGATTTTAAAAAAGTAATTGCAAATAAGATATCAAATGCAGTAAATCTAAATGAAGAAGAAATATATGGATATATAGAAGTGCCACCAAATAAAGAAATGGGTGATTATGCATTTCCTTGCTTTAAGCTTGCTAAAGAATTAAGAAAAGCACCTAATATGATTGCAGAAGAATTAAAAGATAAAATAACAGCTGATGAACAAATATCAAAAGTTGAAATTGCTGGTGGATATTTAAACTTCTTTATAAATTCAGAAGAAGTAGTAAAAGAAGTATTAACAGAATTTAATAACATGCAAGATAGATATGGCTCTTCAGATGAAGGAAATGGAAAAAATATAGTTATTGATTATTCATCACCTAATATTGCTAAACCATTTCATATTGGACATTTAAGAACAACAATTATTGGTCAAGCTTTATATAATATTTATGAATATATGGGATATAAATCAATTGGCGTTAATCATTTAGGCGATTACGGAACTCAATTCGGAAAATTAATTGAAGGTTATAAAAGATGGGGTCAAGAATATGATATAGAAAATAACCCAATAGATAACTTAATGAAAATCTATGTAAGAATAAATGAACTATGTAAAGAAGATGAGAGCGTATTAGAAGCTTGTAGAGAAAACTTTAGATTACTAGAACAAGGTGATGAGTATTGTCACAATCTATGGGTTAAATTTAGAGATGTATCATTAAAAGAATTTCAAAAAGTATATGATTTGTTAAATGTTAAATTCGATCATATTACAGGTGAATCATTCTACACAGATAAGATGGCTGATGCTATTAAAGTATTAGATAGCCAAAATTTAATAGTAGAATCTGAAGGTGCAAGAGTAATTGATTTAGATGGAGATGGTAAAAACGTATTTATAGTTGAGAAAACTAATGGTTCTTCAATATATGGAACAAGAGATTTAGCGACTATTAGATACAGAGCGTCTGAATTTGATTTTGATAAAGCACTATATGTTGTAGCATATGAACAAGCACAGTATTTTAAACAACTATTTAGAGTAGCACAATATTTAGATATTCCAGAAAAATGTAAGAAGGGTTTATATCATGTTCAATATGGAATGACAAGATTAACAACTGGAAAGATGTCTACTCGTGAAGGAACAGTTGTTAAAGTTGAAGATTTATTAAATGAATCAATTAAAAGAGTATTAAACGTAATTAATGAAAAAGATCCTAATATGGAAAACAAAGAAATAGAGGCTAAAAAAATTGGAATTGGTGCTGTTATATTTAATAACTTAGCAACAACAATTATTAAAGATCAAGTATTTGACTGGGATACAGTTTTAAACTTCAATGGTGAAACAGGACCATATATTCAATACGTTTATGTAAGAACAAAATCTGTTCTAGAAAAAGCAGGTTATAGTCCTGAATATAAAGAAGAATATGCTAAGAAGTTATTAGATAAAGAAAGCATAAATGTAATTACTACTTTATATAATTTCAAAGATATATTAGAGACCGTAATTGAAAAGAATGATCCATCATTTTTAGCAAGATATTTAATTACACTTGGACAAGCATATAGTAATTTTTATAATGAAAACAAGATTATTTGTGATGATAAAGAACTTCAAGATGCAAGAATTTATCTAACTAAATGTGTTGGTACTGTTTTAAAACAAGGAGCAAAACTTCTTGGAATGGAAATGCCTGATAGAATGTAATTTTTGGAGGTATAAATGAAAATATTAGTTACTGGCGGACTGGGATTTATTGGTTCTCATACTTGTGTAGAATTAATTAAACAAGGTTATGAAATAATAATAGCAGATAACCTAGTAAATAGTAGTGAAGAAACATTAGCAAAGCTAAAAGAAATTACCGGTGTTGAACCTAAACTATACAAATATGATTTAACTGATTTAAAAAAGACAAATGAAATATTTGATGAAAATGAAATTGACGCTGTAATTCATTTTGCTGGACTTAAAGCTGTTGGAGAATCAGTTAAGGTTCCACTAAATTATTATTCCAATAATTTAGAATCAACTATTAATTTACTAAAAGCAATGCAAAGTCACAATGTTAAGAAAATAATCTTTTCATCATCAGCGACAGTATATGGAGATCCAGGAATTCATAAATATCATGAAGGATTAGGCAGAGGAATTCCAACAAGTCCATATGGTGCTACTAAAGCAATGATAGAAGAAATATTAGAAGATTTATATAAATCGGATAATAGCTGGTCAATTGTAATTCTAAGATATTTCAATCCAGTAGGCGCACATGAAAGTGGATTAATTGGAGAAGCTCCAAATGGTATACCAAACAATTTAATGCCATTTATTATGCAGGTCGCATCAGGTAAAAGAGAATGCTTAAACATCTTTGGAAATGATTATCCAACAAGAGATGGAACATGCATTAGAGATTTTATACATGTAGTTGATTTAGCTGAAGGTCATGTTAAAGCATTAGATAAGATAGCTAAAGATGGTGAAGGTCTATATGTATATAACCTTGGACGTGGAGACGGAGTTTCAGTTCTTGAAATGGTAACAACTTTTGAAAAAGTAAATAATATAAAACTTAATTATAAATTTGCAGATAGACGAGAAGGAGATCTTCCGGAGTATTATGCAGATCCATCAAAAGCAAATAGCGAACTCGGATGGGTTGCCAAAAGAAGCATAGAAGATATGTGCAGAGATTCATGGAATTATGAACAAAAAAACAAATTCTAAAGAGAAATGCTTGCCTATTATAAATAGTAGAAATAGAATACAGTATTTGTGTTTTTAATAATTATTGAATAAAAATATTCAACAAAGTAGGAGAGATTATGAGCGAATCAAATGATAATAATCGAAGAAATAATTTAGTAAATGAATATGCAAAGCAAAAAGCAAAAGAACAAGTTAAAAAAATGGCAGCAAAAAAAGGATTGGCTACTGCGTTAGCACCAGTCTTATTTTGGGCTGCTATTATTATAATTATAGTAATACTCCTTACAGGTATTACGGCTTTTATTTTAACCGCACCTGGTATGGTAACTGGAAAACTAAAAGAGTTCTCTTCAGATGTTGCATGGGAAATTGCTAGTTTCTTCGGTGCAGATATAAAAGAGAAGAATGCATCTGATAAAAATAAACACAAAGTATTAGATTATCTTGAAACAATGGGATATGACCTAAAAGGATATGGCTTTATAGATAGAAACGTAGATGATACTGATAGTGGAAATTATGATGCAACACAGGGTGTTAAAAGGGATCCTGATACTGGAAAAATAACTGATGCAAATTCACATCTTATTGAACTTTATTTAATGAGTGATGCTTATATCTATACAGTTAAAAATTTTAACCCAGTAAGCGGACATGGATTCTGGAAAGATTTATTAATGAGAGCTCATCAAGCAAGTAGAGTAATCTCTCCAATGCTTGCAAGAACAATTGATAAATTTATTGATAAAACAAACTGGGGTGACGGATTAATCAGTATTCATTTTGAAGATGGTGATTGGGAACCAGGAGAAGAGTATACAAAAGGAGTTTTAAGTAGCTGGTTTGGTGCTGCTGCTGACGGATTTGATTTTGTTGGAATAAAAGTTGACCCTGAAAAGAAAGAAATGGCTATTCGTAGAGGTTGGGGTAAAAATTATTATACTTATCCAATGGATGGATGGATAGGTAGATATGGAATGCCTTTGGAATTTTTACTATCTGTTCAAATTGCTACTTTAAAACCTGATTTAGCATATGAAATGGCAACAGGATTTGATACAGATGTTCAAATATTATTAAGAAATATTAGTAGAGGATCAATTACAGCTGCTTATAATACAGGTAGAGGCTACGTAACATACGATCAAATCGATAATGCAATAAATTTCTCAACAAGATTTGATGGTAGCTGGGCTGATCAATTTTTGGATTGGTTAGATACTAGAATTATTACTGAAGAAGAATCTGCTAAACTTGCAGATTTAGGAATAAGTGGATATTCTAGTGCAGAGATAAAAGGTATATTAGATGCCTTAAGAGAGGCAAATCAATATCACTTCCAGACATATGTCCCTTATATTTCAAGAGTTAAAGATCACTGGTATAGAGATGTATACTTTGTTGTAAAGAAGGATAAAGTAGATGATAGCTTATGGATACAAACCGATTTAGACTATGAAGCTATGACAAATGAACGTTGGACAAAATATGAAGTTTATAAAAGTGATGATCCAACAACTGGAGCTAAAAAGGGAGATTATAAATTATATGTTTATGATGATCCTACAGGAACATATGAAAAAGGAGCATTATTCCCTGGAACTCAAGAATATGCTTCAGGACTTGGAATTAAAGTTGTAAAGAAAGCTGATACCCTTTCTATTAATGAAATGATTGAAAAAGATTTAATAGAAGGAGAAGAAGGAAAATTATGGTCTGCTTATGAAAATCAAGATTTAGACAGTGGAACTTATAGACAATTATATCCTGATGAGACAACAGGATATAAATCAAGATTATATTATTATGAAACACTGGGTGGTAATGTTAAACAAATTAATGATGCAGTTAGAAAAGAAACAAATTCTAAAATAAAAGAAATGTTCTTAACAAGAAAATACTTCACATATGATGGTACTAGTGTAACTGCAGAAAAGATTATGCAATTAAGAAAGAAAATAAGAAATCTTAGTGGTTCATATAAAGATTTAGATGGTGAAACCAAGAGCTTTAGCGATTATGAATATGGAGCAATTCCAAAGAAAATCATAAATAAAACATTTAATGTTGATGGAGAAACTATTAAACTTGATGACATTACATCAACAGTATCTTTAAATCAAGACTCTTTAGCAGCTTTTGCAATGCTAGAAAACACTCACACAGAAGATGCTGATTTCATCTATAGAGACTTTAAAGAATTAATTGTAGAACTTGGATTCTTCCAAAAAGAAGATTTAACTGAAGGAAGCACTAAACTATTAGCATGGTTTATTCCAGAGATTGGGTCATATAAATATCCAAAAAGAAGCCTAGATAAAGGGGAAGCATTAATTGGAACTCTTGCTCATTCCAGAGAAGATTTTACTGTTTTTGAAAAAACTCCTCCACAAGAAGGTGCAGAAACTTATAATATTACAGAAGGTGGAGCAAAAAGTGACGATATAAAGAAACAAGAAGAATTAGACGATAAAGAAATTAAAGAGAAAAAAGAGAAAGAGAAAAAAGAGAAAAGTAAAAAGAAAACTTCTGTAAATATTAACAGTATAAATGCAGTAAAAGGAAGAATCGAATACAATGTAGAAAAGAAACTGTATGGAGCAAATTTAGAAATTGAAGAAACCAAGAACTTAACAGATGAAGTAGCTGGAGATCAAATTTCTAAAAACTTTGAAGAAGCTGGATGGGACGATACTTTAGCTGTTGTTGAAAAATATGCTACTGATTTTAATATTGGTACAGCTAGGGACTATTATAAGAACAAAGCAGAATACGAAAAATGGATGGAAAGCCTTGGTGGAGTATTTGCAAAATATGGTGGTGAAGAGAAAAAAGGTAGAGGAGACGGAAGAAGTCTTCAAGAAGCAGGTGAATTTGTATATGGTTTATTCTGGTTATGTGGTTTCGATTATTGTGCTTATTGTGGTAATGCTGATTATGACTTCAGCAGATGTACACCACTTCTAAATCATGACCATGGCCCTTATACTGCATATCCTGGAGGTAGTGGAACACCACACCATCCTCATAATGGTGGTGTAACAAGATTAATAGACAATTGTATGGTAAATTATGATTTTTGTACAAATTGTAATTATACAGTAGATAAAGTTTATTATAAAGCTGGACTATTTGGAGGAAAGGACCAACCAACTTCTAGCTGTAGTGTTGATTCTCTTATAAATAAATTTGGAGCAGAGCCAAAGTTTGAAATCAGCGATTTACATTTTGGTGATTTAATTGAATGCTACGATACAAATGGTGGAAATAGTATTAATCCTGATGATTGGGATGGATGGTATCACGTAATGTATGTTGGTGAAGAAACAGCAAATACAATTACTATATATCAAACAGGTCATGATTTTACTAATGATGGAGATTGGAGATGCGAAATTGATAAAAACGCTCCAAGAAGCGAAATGCCAGCTAGAGCGGGTTGGGTTGGACTTCATTTGTTTGATCTAAAATATGGAGCTGGCGATGAATATAAAGGATTTGATGGAAATGAAGCTGTTGTATCACCAGTAACTGGAATTCTTCTTGAGTATGGAACATATGATGATGAAGATGTTGCAAGAGATTATAGAAGAAACTATGACAAACCAGATAAAGTTGACAAAGTAGGTTATGCTAAAATTTTAGTATTAACTGATGAGTTAGCAGATCAAATTGTTAAAGTTGATGGAGATCAATATAGTAATGCTTCAGTATCTGTTACTACTCCAAAAAATGAAAAAGAATTTGAAAAAGATGGATGGAGCGAAACAGAAAAGGCATTATATGGATATTCAATTTATGCTAATGAATATGAAAAAGCAAAAATCGCGACCGATACGACAGGTAATGAGAAAAACAAGGTAGATACTTCGGCGAAAAACTCGTCGGTGACAAAAGGTGAAACGGCCCGGAATTGCTGGATACATTGTTTATATTGATGGATTTAAAGCAGAAATTCCGAATGCGGATGGTGATCCGTCAAAATGGGATGAAGATGTTGCAGGCTCACCACCGTCGGCAGATAGCTTCGATGAATTACCAATAGGAGGATATAAGCTTTCTATGGCGAACTTCAAGAAAATGGCTTATACAAATGGTGAAAAATTAGAATCAAAAGAAAATTATCAAGAAACATTCTATGAGCCAAATGAAGTATTTAAGATGGTAAGCGATAAATATACTGAAAAACAAAAAGCATTAGAAAAAGGAAAATCTTTGTGTGCACCACTATATAAATTTACTGGTTTCTTAGATGGCCAGAAAAAAGAAATGATTCTAATTAAAGAAGGTACTGTAATTGGTAGAACAATGTGTAATGCTGAATACGTAAAATCAATTAGAAAAGAAGAATTTGTAAGCAAGAAGAAAAAGATTGAAAAGATTGAAAAGAAGCTAGTAGATGACACACGTGAGTTAGTAGAAGGTAACTACATAAGAATTGTATTTAGAACCAGAGATGATGAAGTAGTAGAAAATGTTGAGGATTATTTAAAGCTAAGTACTGGTGAAAATGATGAGCAAGCAGGAACACAAGAATATGAGTTCCAAGAGAATGATTTAGAACTACTAGCAGATGCAATTCATCACGAAGGATGTGGGGCTTGGGATGATCCTAGTGGCTCATATGAAGATCAATTGTATTGTGCAACTTGTATAGGATATTCTATTATCAATAAATTAAATTCTGATAGTGGATATAATAATCTTGCTGGCATGAATTGGGCACCTGACAAATCTCCATTATACAATATTGTTTGTGTTGTACCTTGTGCATTCCATCATGGTAAGGGATGGTATGCGATATCAGATGATCCTGATTCGACTGATGGTGGTATAAAAAATAGAGCAGATAAAGGAAATTATGAATATTGTGATCAGTGTATGGAAGCTGCTGAATTCATCAAAGATAATGACTCTATGAATTTTACAAATAATGGAAAATACCGAGCAGAAGATGGAGCATATACAAACTTCTCAGCAGGAGATCCAATGCCTCATACTTGCTGGGAACAAGGTTCTAATGTAAATTCAAAATATAAAGTATGGGCGCACTTTAAGACAGACTATATTTCAGATGTTGCACCTTAGATAAAAAGATAAAGGTAGGGAAAATTATTATATGAAAAAGAAACAAATTCTTATGATATTATTAGCTATAGTATTAATAATAATTGTAACGATTATTGTTAAAAAAATTACTGCTATTAGAGCTGAACAAAATGTTAGGCCTACATTAGTTAATGGAAAATCTGTGGAAGGACAACTATTATTTAATGGTGTTAGTGTATTTTCAGAAAAATATATTGGTTATATGACTAGAAAAGAAATAACAGACAGACTTAAAAAAATGATTACAGAAGAAATACCTGAAATGAATAAGGAATTTAGTAAAAATGATGACAAAGAAATAACGGAGTACTTTAAAGAAAATCAAGATTATTTAAAAGAAAATTATGGATTTACAAGCGAAGAAGAATTTCGATCATTTGCTAATTACATTATAAATTCTAATATTAAATATAAAGAATATGATAAATTAATAGTTGATTCAGAAACATTTAAAAATGATAGCGATAATAATAATTATGCTTATGTAGAATATACAGTCACATATCTTGATAATACTAAAATTAACTTTGAAACATATATAGCTAAAAATAGATATATGAATCCCTTATTTATCATAAGAATAATAGAAGAGTAGTTCTTTAGATAAAAGAAAAACACCTTGCTTGGCAAGGTGTTTTTTTATTTTGATTATTATTCTTCTTCCCAGTTATGGAATACTTCTAATACATCATCAAGATCTTCTAGGTTATCAATTAGTCTTTGCATTTTTTCTGCCCCTTTTTCATCAAGAGTGATATAAGTAGAAGGTATCATTTGAACGCCTGCTTCTAAGAATATAATTCCATTGTTGGTTAATTCTTCACTAACGTGTGTGAAATCAGATGGGGCAGTTGTGATTTGATATACTTCATCTTCGACTGACATATCTTCAGCACCAGCGTCTAGTGCAAGCATCATTAAATCATCTTCAGATAATGGGCAAGTTTCTTTTTCAATAACAGCAATTCCTTTTTTCTCAAACATATATGATACACATCCAGTTGTTCCTAAGTTACCACCAGATTTATCAAATGCATGTCTTACATCAGCAGCTGTTCTGTTTTTGTTATTTGTTGAGCAATTAACAATTACAGCAATTCCATTTGGTCCATAACCTTCATATGTGATTTCTTCATAGTTAGAAGTATCATTTGCACCTGAAGCTTTTTTGATAGAATTATTTATTGTATCATTTGGCATATTATTAGCCTTACATTTTGCTATAACATCTTTTAATTTTGAGTTAGCAGCCGGGTCAGGGCCACCTTGCTTAACAGCGATAAGAATTTCTCTACCTAGTTTTGTAAATATTTTTCCTCTAGCAGCATCGGCTTTACCTTTTTTGGCTTGAATATTATGCCATTTACTATGTCCTGACATGACTTTTCCTCCTTAAAAATAAATTTTACGTTAAAATTATAACATATAAATAGTGAAAATGGTAGTGTTTTTAATAAACTTGTTGAATTATTAAAACGATTAAAATATAATATATGCGAGGAGAAAAAATATGGATGCTTTTACAATAAAATTAATAGCAATTGTATGCATGACATTGGATCATGTTAAATGGTTTTTTCCAAATTTATCTAACGATGCTACAATTTATGCAGGAAGAGTTGCATTTCCACTTTTTGCATTTTTAATAGGAGAAGGATACAGACATACTAAAAACCTTCCAAAATACTTTTTAAGGCTTTCAATTTGGGGAGTAATATCAATAATACCATATAATTTTATTAAGGCTAAAGTAGGAGATGAAGGACCATTAGTCAATGTTTATGCTACATTAATTTTAGGATTATTAGCTATAATGATATATGACAAATTAGACAAAAAATATTGGTTGTCAATACCTATAATATTAATGATTAGTTGGGCAGCACATACTATTCATGCGGATTACGGCTGGTATGGGGTATTGTTAGTTTTTGCATTTTATCTATTAAAAGATAAAAAAACTTTAATGTTATTAACTGCAATTGTAATGGCAACAATTAAAATGCATGTACAAGGTTTAGAATTAACAAATCCAGTTGTCTGGGTATTAATTGTTTTCTCATCAGCAGTTCCCGTTGTAGCAACTTTCTTTTATAATGGAGAGAGAGGCTTTAAACTTAAACATGTATTTTATGCATTTTATCCAGTTCACTTTGTTGTATTAGAAATATTATCGAGAATTATAAAATAAAAATACTTCAACCTAGGTTGAAGTATTTTTAAATGTATATATAATCAAGAGGAAAAAAGAAGCATTTGCTTATGCAAATGCTTCTCTGTTCTTTTTAAATGATAGTAAGTTTGTAATCTCGTTTGATTTTTTGATTTGTTTGCTTGCTTCTTCTTGAGCAATTTGATTTGCTTGTCTTGAAGCTTGAGTTTCAACTATAGCTTTCTCGTATGTAAAGTATGTATCTTGAGCAATTTTTGGCCAGTTATATTCATTTTTAACTTTTGCTTTAGCATTCTTTACACATGTGTCTGCTAATTTTTGATCAAATAGAAGAGTAAGGATTGAATCTGCAAGTGAATTAGCATTACCAGCATAACTCTTCATTCCATTTACTGCATGATCAACAATTTCATTTAATCCACCAATATCAGATGTTACAACTGGTGTACCAGACAACATAGCTTCTAGTGCAACGATACCGAATGGCTCATATGTACTAGGGAATACAGCAACATCTGCACATTTATACATCTTTGGAACATCCTTAGCTGCAACATATCCTGTAAAGTAAACTTTTTCGTTTAAGCCTAAGAAGTTAACTTGATTTCTTAATTCATCCATCATACCGCCTTTACCACAAATGACTAGTTTTGCATCATGATAGTGGTCTAAGATTTTTGGCATAGCTGCAATTAAAGTTTGAATTCCTTTTTCATATACTAATCTACCCATGAATAAAATGATTTTCTCATTATCCATAGCATATCTTCTTCTAAAATCATAATCTCTTTCAATACCGTTATATAAGTTTAAATTAACACCATTTGGAACAACGTTGATTTTTTCATAAGGTAAACCAAATAGTCTTTGAAGTTCACCTTTCATATAATTACTATTTACGATTACTTCTGATGATTCATATGTAAGCATCCACTCAGTATCATTTATATATTTTTGTAGTTCTCCACGAATACCACTGTTTCTTCCAGCTTCAGTAGCATGTATAGTAGAAACTAGGGGAATATCATAAGCGAATTTTAATGTTTTTCCAGCATAACATGTCATCCAATCATGTGCATGTATAACATCAAATTTACCTTTTTCTGCAATTATTTCTCCAGCTTTAGCGATCATATTAAAGTTTAGTTGCATAATCCAATCAATAAAATTGTTTGGAGAAATCATAAAGTTATCAACTCTATAAACTTGAACGCCATCATCATCTTCCACATATGGTGTTTCACCATCTCTATATGTAATTACTGTAACGTCATGACCATCTTTGATTAATCTATGAGACAAATCATGAACTACTCTTGCAATACCTCCAACGATACGAGGAGGATATTCCCATGAAAGCATCAAAATTTTCATTGCAAAAAATACCCCTTTCAAATAATAAAATTTTTTCTTTTGTCAAGTGTTTGATTTAATACAAAAAAATCTTTCTAAGTATATTTAAATCAACGATTATTTTAAAAATATAAAAAAGTAATATTTAGATTTTTTTCACTTAAATCATTATTTATATTTTAACTAAATTTGTCATAAATGTAAAGATATTATATGAAAAAAATACAAAAAAATATGATAAAAAATGGTAACAAAAAAATTACAAAAAAATTACAAAAAAAGCTTGAATTTTTTTGAAAAAAAATGAATTTTTCTCTTGTTTTTTTTCTTAATTATAGATAAAATATATTTGTTATAAAAATAAAGAGTTAAAACAATTATTGGACAAAAGGTATTGTTTTGGAGAAATACTAAGGAGGAAATACAATAATGCCAAAGAAGGATGAAGAATTAAAGGATAAGGTTAAAGCTACAAAAAAGTCTTCAACAGCAAAGAAACCTGCTGCTAAAACTTCAACTACAAAAGCTAAGTCAACAACAAAGAAAACGACAAAAACAGCTGCAACGAAGAAGACAACTACGGCTAAAAAGGCAGATGCAAAAGAAACTGTAAATAAAGCTACTGCTGCTAAGAAAACAACAACTGCAGCAAAGAAAACTACAAAATCAAAAGGTTCTACAACAAAAAAAGCAGCTACTACTAAAAAGACTACTACAGCAAAGAAGACATCAACTACAACAAAGAAAGCCACAGCAGCTAAAAAGACTACAACAAAGAAGCCTACAGCAAAGAAGACCACAGCATCAAAAGCTACAACAACAAAAAAGCCAGCAGCAAAGAAAACCACTGCGACTAAAAAAGCTAATTCAGTTAAAGCTGAGGCCGTTGAAACAAGATTAGATGTTGTTAAGCCAGAAAACAAATTACTATCTTTGGCTGACAAAATAAGTCAAAAATTTAATTTAGGCAAATATGCTAAAGAAAAATCTGAAGTTTCTCCAACTTCTGAAGAATCAATAATTGAAAAAATAAAAAGCTTTATATCAAAAATAACAGCTATGCAAGATGAAGCAAAAGAAGAAAACGAGGATAATACAAAGAAGGCTACAACAAAGACAACAAGAACTAGAACAGGAAGAAAGAAAAAAGAAGAATTTTTACCAGAGTATTATGATTTACCATACAGATATAATGAAACTGTTGTTAAAATATTAGCGCAAACTCCAAAGAGATTATTTGTATATTGGGATATTTCAGATGCTGATAGAGAAAGATATAAAAAAGCATTTGGAGATGATTTCTTTGAGAGAACATATCCTGTATTATTAGTTCATAATGAAGATAAGAATTATACTTCTGAAATTGTTGTAAATGATTTTGCCAATAGTTGGTACATTGATATTCAAGACCCTAAGACAAGATATACAATTCAACTTGGAAGAAAATTCAAAGAATTACCACAACATATAGATGTTAGCAAATTAGCAGAAGCAAATATAGTTCTTAAAACTAACTATATGGAAGTTTGCGAATCAAATAATTTAGAAGCACCAAATGATCATGTATTGTTTAATGTAACTAAGATAATAAGATTTAGAAATGTAAAAACATATGAAGAAAGAGATAAAGATCTTTCTAAACTATTGACTCAATATGGAAAGATTTATAATATCAAAGACTTTTACAAAAAAATGTACAAGGAAGAGATTGCGGACGGTACATTTAATTTAAGAAATCCATCATCAGGTGGATGGCCTTCAAGTTCTTCTAGAGCATTTTAATTTCAAGGAGTTAATATGAAAAATATTAAAGGATATGTTAACTTCATTTTGCACGCTCATTTACCATTTATACATCATCCTGAGGATAGTTCATACTTAGAAGAAGAATGGTTATTTGAAGCAAATTCAGAATGTTACATTCCGTTATTGAAGAATTTTAAAAAATTGGAGGACGAGCATGTTGATTTTAGAATCACCATGACTATGACGCCTCCTTTATTAAATATGTTTGATAACAAATTATTACAACAAAGATATATAAATTATCTAGAGAAACATATTGAATTAAGTAAAAGCGAAGTTGAACGAAGAACCGATGACCCAAGAATTAATGAATTGGCTCATTACTATTTAAATCGATATACAGAAGATTTGAGATTTTTTGTAGAAGATTTAGATTGCAATTTTATAAATGGATTTAAACATTTTCAAGATATCGGTAAATTGGAAATTATTACTTGTGGTGCAACACATGGATATTTTCCTATATTATATGTAAATGAAAAAACAGTTAGAGCACAGATTGGTGTCGGTGTTCAAACTTATGAGAAATATTTTGGAAGAAAACCAAGAGGAATTTGGCTTCCAGAATGTGGATATGTTCCAGAAGCTGATAAGTATTTAAGAGAATTTGGAATTGATTATATTATTACAGAATCACATGGTATTTTATATGCAGATCCAACACCTATTTATGGTACTTATGCACCTATAGTTTCACCAAGCAATGTTGTTGCTTTTGGTAGAGATATAGAATCTGGTAGACAAGTATGGAGCAGTATTAATGGATATCCTGGAGATTTTAACTATAGAGAATTTTACCGTGATGTTGGATATGATGAATTAGATTATGAATATATTAAACCATACATAGCTGCTAATGGTGCTAGAGTTAATACTGGAATAAAGTATTACAGAATAACTGGTAAAGATTGTCCAAAAGATGTTTATAATATTCAATGGGCAAAAGATACAGCAGAGCGCCAAGCAGGTCACTTTATGGATTCAAGAGTAAAGCAAATTGATGAACTAGCAAGTTATATGGATATTCCACCAATTATTACATGTCCATATGATGCGGAACTTTATGGACACTGGTGGTATGAAGGTCCATATTGGATTTATGTTTTATTCAAAAAGATTTATTATGATCAATGTAATTTTAAACTTATTACACCAAGTGAATATATTGATATGTATCCTGAAATGCAAATATCTACTCCATGTAGATCTAGTTGGGGTGCAAATGGATATAGTGAAGTATGGCTTAATAATATGAATGATTATGCACATCGTCACTTACATAAAGCTGGAGATAGAATGTGTGAGCTTGCTCAAATGTTCCCTAATGAAGGTGATACTTTGAGAAGACAAGCGTTAAATCAAGCTGCAAGAGAATTACTTCTTGCTCAAAGTAGTGACTGGCTATTCATTATTACAAACCAAACTATGGTTGATTATGCACATAAAGCAATCAAAGATCATATCGGAAGATTTACTAAACTATATTATGAAATTAAAAATGATAAGATAGATCCAGTATATCTATTAGACATTTTTAGAAAAGATGACATATTCCCAGATATCGATTATATGATTTATTACTAAATATATAATATAAAAAAATATATAAATTTGATTTATATATTTTTTTATTAATACGAAAGATAATATATTATATTAGTAGAAAGTGAGGAAATTTAATGGAAAATACTTATGTTTATGATGCAGTAAATAAACTAGCTAGCTCAATTAAAGAATCAAAAGAGTACTTAGACTATAGACAAGCAAAAGCTGAGCTTTTAGCAACACCTGATCTAAAAGAGAAAGTTGATGAATTCGAAAAGATAAGATACGAAGAGCAACTTCTTGCTATGCAAGGCGAAAAGCAAAGTGATGAAAAAATGAAAAAGCTTCAAGAACTTTATGATATATTATCAAAAAATCCAAGTGTTAAAGAATACTTTGACAAAGAAGTAAGATTTAACATTTTAATTGCTGATGTAAACAGAATAATTGGTGAAGCAATTAAAGACGTTTTATAAAAAATAAATGTGCTCAATATAGTTTTATATTGAGCTTTTTTTAATTCTATTCTTATTGATATAAATTTAATTTTGATATATAATATTTATCAAAGTTAGTTATTTTAGGAGAAAGAGGAATGAAAAAGAAATGGGAAGTATTTAGTACGGATAAACAAATAATTGAAGATGTTTCAAAAAAGTTTAACGTATCTAATCTTGTTGCTACTATTTTAATTAATCGTGGTATTACAAGTGATGAAGATATAAAAGTATTTTTAAATCCAACAAGAAATGATTTTAGAGATCCATTTAAAATGCCTGACATGAAAAAAGCTGTAGATAGAATTCTAAAAGCAATCAAAAATAATGAAAAGACAATAATCTATGGTGACTATGATGTTGATGGTATTACAAGCACAACTGTTTTATCTAAGTTTTTAAAAGAACAAGGATTAGAAACAGGATACTATATTCCAAATAGATTAGATGAAGGTTATGGATTAAATAAAGAAGCAATTAAAAAAATTGCTGATGATGGATACTCTTTAATTATTACAGTAGATTGTGGAATATCAAGTATTGAAGAAATTGATTATGCAAACAACTTAGGTTTAGAAGTGATTGTAACAGATCACCATGAACCACTAGAAGAACTTCCAAAAGCTGTTGCTGTTGTGGATTTAAAAAGAAAAGATAATAAATATGGCTTTAATGGTTTGGCAGGTGTTGGCGTAGCATTTAAAGTTTGCCAAGCATTAAGTAATGAGTTAAAACTTCCTGAAGAAAGTTATTTAAAATATTTAGACATTGTATGTATTGGTACAATTTCTGATATTGTTCCTTTAATAGATGAAGATAGAGTAATAGCTAAACTTGGATTAATGCTTGTAGAAAAAACTAAATCTCCTGGTTTAAAAGCATTAATAAAGGCAATCAGTTATAAAGAAATTAATTCTAGTGCTATTTCTTTTGGTATTGCACCAAGGATAAATGCATGTGGAAGAATGGGCTTCGAAAACGACGCTCTAAAATTGTTTTTAACGGACAATTTGGTAGAAGCTAATGATATAACATTACTTTTAAATAAATACAATAGGGATAGACAAGATATAGAAAAGAAGATTTATGAAGAAGCACTTTCAAAAATTGAAAAAGAAAAACTATATGAAAATGATGTTATAGTTGTTGGAAAAGAAGGATGGCATCATGGAGTAATAGGAATTGTTTCTTCTAAAATTACAGAAAAATATTTTAAGCCAAGTATACTTCTTTGTTTTGAAGATGGTATGGCAAAAGGATCAGGAAGAAGTATTCCGGGTTTTGACTTACATCAAGGATTATGCAAATGTAGTGATTTGTTAGATAAATATGGTGGCCATGAAATGGCTGTTGGACTATCACTTAAAAAGAGCAATTTAGAAAAATTCATTAAAGCAATAAATGAATATGCTAAATCATTAAATACAAGTGAAATAGTTCCTGTAATAAAAGTAGATAAAGAAATAACTATAAAAGATTTAAATATTGATAATGTAAAGAGTTTAAATATTCTTGAACCATTTGGAGAAGCGAATAAAACTCCAGTGTTCATTTATAAGAATTTAAGAATTGACTCAATAAGAGCATTATCAGAAGGAAAGCATTTAAAACTAACACTAAAAGAAGGTGGACACATTATAAATGCTATAGGTTTCAATCTTGGACATTTAACTAACGAATATTTAATTGGAGACAAGGTTGATGTTTTAGGTACGATTGAAATTAATTCATTTAATGGAAATGAATTAATTCAAATAAATTTAAATGATATTAGAAAATCTTATTAAGAGGGAAAAATGGCAGACAAAGAAATCACAATTGATGATGTTATTAAATTACAAAAAAGTCATTATCCTGAAAGTGATGATAAGCTTATAATGAAAGCTTATAACTTTGCTAAAGTTAATCACGGGGAGCAATGCAGAAAATCGGGTGAACCATATATGATTCATCCTGTTAATGTTGCATATATTTTAGCCAACTTAGAGTTAGATGATGAAACTATTTGTGCAGCGCTTCTTCATGATGTTGTTGAAGATACAGATGCTACAAATGAAGATTTAGTTAAAGAGTTTGGTAAATCAATAGCAGAAATGGTTGCTGGCGTTACAAAACTTGGCAAATTAAATTATACATCTCAAGAAGAACAACAAGTAGAAAACTATAGAAAGATGTTCTTAGCAATGGGTAAAGATATAAGAGTAATTCTTATAAAACTTGCCGATAGACTACATAACATGAGAACTCTTAAATATCTAGAAAAGGATAGACAAATAGCTAATGCGAAGGAAACTATGGATCTATATGCTCCACTTGCTAATAGACTTGGTATCTATTCATTAAAATGGGAACTTGAGGATTTAGCATTTAAGTATTTAGAACCGGAAGCATATCATGAAATTGTTACAGGTCTAGATAGAAAAAGAGAAGATAGATTAAAATTCTTACAAAAAATAGATGAAGATTTAACAAATGAGATTAAGAATCAAAATATAAAGGCAGAAGTTACAGGAAGAGCAAAACACTTATATAGTATCTATAGAAAAATGCAAAGAGATAATAAATCTTTAGATCAAATTTATGACTTATTTGCTTTAAGAATTTTAGTAGATACAGTAAAAGA
>JAEEGL016188302.1_pt1 | contig 29801 bp, 29 predicted proteins | sample 9134231 | NCBI WGS metagenome assembly JAEEGL01 (sample SAMN16246548, study PRJNA631951) | gut metagenome | biome: gut microbiome; feature: rumen; material: fiber-attached | host: Bos | place: Iran: Karaj | collected 2018-10
GTCATCATCTTCAACCGCGTAGAACGTAACTTCATGGACACAGTGTGATTGGTTTAGAGTTTAGGGTTTAGAGTTTAGAGAGCGCAGCATAATTCTCAATTCTCAATCCTCAATTCTCAATAGAAATAAGTTTATAATTCATAATTCATAATTGCTTAATGAGCGTAGCAATATCATTCGATCACGTCGGCAAACTCTACCAGCTCGGCGTAGTTGGCACAGGTACCCTGAGCCACGACCTCAACCGCTGGTGGGCCACCAAGATATTAGGAAAAGAAGACCCCTATCTCAAGATAGGCGAGACCAACGACCGCAGTAAAAAAGGATCCTCCGATTTTGTCTGGGCCCTGCGAGACATCACCTTCGATGTCGAGCAAGGCGATGTCGTAGGCATCATCGGTAAGAACGGAGCAGGCAAGTCCACCCTTTTGAAGCTCCTCTCCCGCATTACCTCCCCCTCTACGGGCGTCATCCGTGCCCGTGGGCGCATCGGCTCCCTGCTCGAGGTAGGCACCGGCTTCCATCCCGAGATGACCGGTCGTGAGAACATCTACATGAACGGCTCCATCATGGGCATGACACGTGCTGAGATCACCCGTAAGCTCGATGAGATTGTCGATTTCGCAGGTGTAGAGCGCTACCTTGACACCCCCGTAAAGCGCTACAGTAGTGGAATGAAAGTCCGTCTGGGCTTCGCTGTCGCTGCCTTTATGGAACCAGAGATCCTTGTGGTCGATGAAGTCCTGGCAGTAGGTGATGCTGAGTTCCAGAAGAAAGCCATTGGCAAGATGCAGGATGTGTCGCAGGGTGGTGGGCGTACCGTGTTGTTCGTGAGTCATAATATGGATTCAATGTTAAATCTTTGTCGAAAAGGTGTTTTGTTAGAGAACGGTTCTGTTAAATACATGAATGACATTAAATCAACAGTGGCCGAGTATATAGGTGGTGGAAATACAGATTTTCGTTTTACTCAGAGCGAAGAAGAAGCGAAAAAGGATTTATATATATCTTCTGTAAGATTTCTGGGTTCTTCAGAACAACAGAGAGGTTTGTTTTCTTTCAACGATAATGTTACAGTTGAGTTGAAAATTAGAAAAAAGCATGGGGCGCATATAGACAAAAAGACTGTTGTAAGTGTTGTAATAATGTCATTGAATAGGACGAGAATTTGTAATGCAGAGATTCCTCTAAATGATATACGAGATGAGAAAACTTACTTGTTAAAGTATGACTCAAATGTCCTATTACCCAATAAATATCTTATTAGAGTTGTGGCACATATTCCAAATATTGGTTTTTATGATCAACAAGATTCTTGTGCATTGACAATATATGATAATGGTACAGATTTTTTGAAATATAATGGGGCTGATAATGGGTTCATTATGTTGAATCCTAATGTTGAAGAATTATAATTGAGCTTTCTGTATGAATAAGAGACAATTATCATTAGACGAGCATCAAGCTATTCTATATGAAATATTGTATGCTGTAGATGATTTCTGTAAAGCGCATGATATTAAATATTACCTCGCACATGGTTCTTTACTTGGAGCGGTTCGTCATCATGGAATTATACCATGGGATGATGATGTTGATTTATGGATGAAAAGAGAAGATTATGAGAAGTTCTTGTTTTTGACGAATAAATATATAATACCAGGGTTTACGGTATATAGTTTTAATTATACTAAGAACTATTATTATCCATTTATAAAAGTAGGTAAAAATAAAACATTAGTAATTGAACCTTATTCTTATGTCCCTTCAAAAGGTATGGGTATTAACATCGATATATTCCCAATAGACGGTTGTCCATCTGTAGACTTCTTGGAAGCTAAGATTTATGCAATTACAACATTTAATACAATATGGAGTTGTCTGCATACATGGACAAATTTGCGATGGTCATCATTTAGGGGGTGGAGACAAAAGTTAGTCTATATAAAATATTTGTTTCCATATATGAGGAGACGTATTTTTACTAATTTGTATAATTCTGTAAAGAAATATTCGGTAAACGCATGTACTTATTTTGGCAATGTGGTGTGGAATTTCCGTTTAGGAGATTGCGCTTATAAAAAAGAATGGATTTCTGAGACTATATACATGCCTTTTGGAAATAGATTGTTACCCGTTCCCAAAGATTTTGATGCAATTTTGAAATCACAGTATGGCGATTATATGACTCCTCCTCCTTTAGAAAAAAGGAAAAGTACACATGAACATGGTTTAGGAGTTTATAAGATTATTGAATAATAGAGATGAAAGTAGTCCATATTTGTACATCTTTAGAAGGTGGCGCTGGTATTTGTGCTAGGCGAATTGTTAGTGCTACAAGATCTTTGGGCGTTGATGCTCGTGTCCTTGTTGCAAAAGGAAATAAACAAGATTACGTAGATGTGATAAAGCCTATATACCCATGGTCAAAAGTATGGCCTATTCAGAAGATTCAGGTGCTTATGAATATATTGGGGAAATGGCCTAAGACTGTTGTCCTAAAAAAAAGAATATCAAAAGAATTACGGAACAATCAAGGCACTTTTACATCCCCAATTACAGATTATACTAATATAGCATCTCACCCATGGGTTCAAGAAGCTGATATTGTTCATCTACATTGGATTGGCAATTTTGTGGATTATAAATCCTTTTTTAAAAATGTAAAAAAGCCTATTGTGTGGACAATACATGACGAGAATCCTGGGTTAGGCGGATTCCATTATACATTATGGAAAGATAAGGCAACAGATAACTTGAGGCGATTGGATGATGAATTTTGTGGATTAAAAAAGCAAGCATATAATTCTATTAATTCTATGACTCTTGTAGCGATTTCTACAATGATGAAAGAATTCTTTTCAAGTAATAAATTGCTATCTCGGTTTCCAAGTGTCATTATACATAATGGAATATTTGCTGATGATTTTACGCCTATTTCTGCCGATTGTGCACGACAAGCCCTTTCTATAAATAATAAGAGGAAAGTATTTCTTTTTATTTCACAGGATATACATGAAGATCGGAAAGGACTGAAAGCTTTAATAGATGCACTTGAGATAATAAATTATCCAAATACATTACTAATATGCTTGGGTAAATTCAAGTCAATCCCAAATGTGTCATTTGAAATAAGATGTGAGGGTTTTGTTGGTAATAACAGATTACAATCACTTTATTATTCTGCTGCAGATTTTTATGCTATGCCATCATATCAAGAAGCATTTGCCCAAACTCCCATGGAGGCTATGGCATGTGGTACTCCTGTGGTAGCATTCCCATGTAGTGGCGCCTCCGATTTGATTAATCAAGAGAATGGAGTAGTTTGTGATGATTTTACAGTAGAAGCATTGGTAATTGGAATAAAGTTAGCTATGAGTAGAAGTTATAGTCGAGACACAATCCGAAAGAATCTAATCAACAGGTTTTCATATGATAAGATAGCTAAAGAATATATTGAATTATATAAAAAGGTTACAGAATGAAACTCTCAATAATTACAGTAAATCTGAATAATAAAAATGGTCTTCAAAAGACCATTGATAGTGTCATTTCTCAAACATTCAAGGACTTTGAATGGATAGTGATAGATGGTGGTTCTACTGATGGCAGTAAAGAACTGATTGAGAAGTATTCCGAATATATTTCTTATTGGGTAAGTGAACCAGACAAAGGTGTTTACAACGGCATGAATAAAGGTATTCGAGTAGCAAAAGGAGAGTATGTGGAGTTCTTAAATTCAGGAGATATTTATTATAATGAAAAGGCCTTGTCAGATTTGTTTTCAAAGTCTGAGAACAAGGATATTATATTTGGTTCTACTGTAATTTTGAAAAACGGGAAATATAGAAGGATTAATCTTCAGAATGACTATTTATCCTGTTATCATCTTACTAAGGAAACATTGAATCATCAAAGTGCTTTTATTAAAAGAAACCTATTCTTGGAACATGGTTTTTATGATGAATCTTTTAAAATTGTTTCTGATTGGAAATTTTTCTTTGAAATGATAGTTGTAAACAAGTGTTCGTTCTACTATGTTGATCAAAATATTATTATTTATGATACCAATGGTTTATCTTCCATTAATGTGGAAAAGAGAAAGCAAGAACGATTGGCTGTACTTCAGCAGTATCTCCCTGAATATGCAATTGACGATTATCTCACTAGATTTGAAGTGAATGAATTATTGAATCATCCACTAACAAAGCGGATAGTAGGACTATTGTATAGGATAACTATTTGGTTAGAAGGGAAACATATTATTCATCGGAATAATTGTTAATTATATGAGCACCCCATTAGTCTCTATCATAGTCCCAGTATACAATGTAGAGAAATACCTCTGCAAATGCTTGGATTCTATCATTAATCAGACTTATGAGAATATAGAGATCATTTTGGTGGATGATGGCAGTAAGGATACTTCTGGGCAGATATGTGATGAGTATGCCTCGAAAGACTCAAGGATTAGAGTTATCCATAAAGAGAACAGAGGAGTTGCTTTAGCAAGAATAGCAGGATTTGATAATAGTAAAGGAGAATTGATTTCCTTTATTGATGCGGATGACTATATAGATCACCTATATATTGAGAAGCTCGAATTATCTTTTGAATATAATGAGATAGACCTCAGTGTATGCCAAAACTTTATTGTAAATAAAGATAGAGTATCTTCTTTTATTCGTTCAGTCAGAGGTCTCTTAAATAAAGAGATGATAAAGGATGTGCTTTCTTCTAGATATTTATGGGATGTAACATGTAATAGTGCAGGCTTGCCTATTTTTATTTGGGGAAAAATGATTAGACGAGAATATGTTCAACACGCACTAGAGCAAGGGAAAGGTTTATGGTGGGGTGAAGATCAAGTCGCTTCATTCTATATTCTTTCTCATATTAATGCGATGTATGTATTATCAGAACCTTTGTATTATTATGTAAAACATGTAGGGCAAGCGACTACTATCTATAAGACAAGCCTCTGGTTTAATCAATTCGAATGCTGGCGTAGATATAAGAGTATTGACATAGACAATTTATTAAATGCTCAGCTTCCCTTGCGGATGTGGTTCACGATTAAGGAGAATTTTAGAAAGATGAGGAAATTGTCTTATCCTGTCTTTAATCAAGAAATGAAAATGATACAAAATAATCCTATGTGGAAAGATTTTTTACAGAATGTTTTCCTAGCCCATGGTATGAGAGAGAGGGTAGCTTTCTTCCTATTATATTATAAGCAGTATTATTTTTTCTATAAGTTCCTATTAAAAAAAATCTAAGTTTTTTTATTGTGCGATGTTTTCTGACCTTGTGAAAAACTAATTAGGCCGATAGTTATTATACTAATGATAAATATTCAATTAAAAATACATTCAATGACAATAGATTTTGATAAATAATGAAATTAATATCTTTTATATTATATACTATTATTTTGTTATCGTTTTTCTCATGTTCTGAAGATGATGATATTTTAAAGGATATGAATATTTTTGATAATGCTGAATCTATTGAAGTTTACCCATATCTTTTTGTAAATGATTCGCTTTCTATAAATGATAACTTAGGTATTACGGTTGAAAAGTTTTTTTCTTTTAAAACTAATGCTAATACAGCAAAACAAGGCTTTGCTATATACAATGATAAATTATTTCAATGTTATCATACTAATAATTTTATTGATATTATTGATTTAGAATTAAAGCAAATACTATCATCAATATATTTGGAACCAGATGTTTTAATTCATTGTAATAATGTTAACTTCGGCAGTCTATTTTATGATTCTAATGATGAATTTCCTCTGCTATATATTCAGAAAAGAGGGAATGCCAATCAATTAAATGCTTATAGGATTTATTTGAATGAAGATACTTCGTATTCTGCCAGTTTAATTCAAACATTATCTTTCTACCCTTGTTCATATAGTGTTACGGCAATAAATAGCATTGATAATACGTTATACGTAATGTTCGGATATAATAACATTCGTTATTTGTCTATTCTAGATGTTCCAGATTTTAAAGACAAGAATATAAAAATGGATTTGAGGAATGCCATCAAAACTTTTATTCTTCCTTCTACAAAGATTATTCAGGATTCTGCTGCAGATGATAATTATTTATATTTTCTTTGCGGACAAGAAAAAGATGGTGAACTATGGCAAATAGATATAACTTCACATGAAGCAAGGGTTATAGACCTTCCTAGTTATAATCTGAATAGAGAACCAGAAGGTATAGATTGTTATGAAGATGGGTTCTTGGTTTCCTTCTTGGGTAGTAGTTCTTTTTATAAGATTAGTATAAAAAAATGATGAGTATAGAACCAGAAACCCGTAAAGGATATCACATATCGACAGAGATGAAGAAGGTTTGGGCTGTGGAGATGGAACTGCTCAAAAAGCTTCTTGAAGTCTGTAAGAAGCATAATTTACGCATATTTGCGGAGGGAGGGACTTTACTTGGTGCTGTTCGTGAACATGGCTTCATCCCTTGGGATGATGATATAGATATGGCTATGCTTCGAGATGATTATGACAAACTGCAAGAAATAGCAAAAAACGAATTCAAATCTCCATACTTTTTCCAATCTGGATATACTGATTATTTCCCTAATGGATTTACACGTATCAGAATGGATGGCACTGCTGCTATTTTACCGCAAACCATTTGGCATAAATGTCATCATGGTATTTTTATAGATTTGTTTCCTTTGGATATCATTCCTGACAATATGGAGGAGCGCGAATTGTTTTTAAAAGAAAAACTTAAAAGAAAAGACCATATTTGGAAGTATTGCGTTCCACATTTTTCATTTCATAATTGGAAATATAACTGGTCTATGTTGAAAATCATGGGTGAAGTCAGGAGGAAAGGATTTGACAGCATTTTTAAAGAATACGACCTATTTGTAAAGAAATTCTGGGGTACTAATAATCATTACGTATCTCTCGTCTCATGGGAAGATAATGACCGCTATGTTAGAAACATCAATTGGTATTCAAAATCTACTCTTTTACCATTTGAAGATATTATGATTCCTGTACCATTGGATTATGATCCTATTTTGAAAACCCAATTTGGCGAGTACATGAAACCTGTTAAAGAACTTACTCAACATGGAACCTTTTGGGTTCTAGATGCTGATCATTCTTATCAAGAACTTTTGCCAAGCCTACGAAGGAAACGTTTATTGAGAGACTGGAAGAATAGATGGGATTATTATTGGAGGAAAATTCATAAAAATAATGCTAAACATAAAAAAACTATTAGCTCTTTATTATCAAGATTTTAAGCATCTTCAAGCTATATATCGTACTCGTCATAAAGATAAAATTACTGTCGTTTTCTATGCGATGAATGTTTCGTCATGGAATTATCAGCATCTATATGAACGGATGAAATTAAATCTACGATTTGATATCTATGTTGTTCTTTATCCAAGTCCAAGATTACCTGTTGAATTAAGGAACGAAGATGCAAGAGCTTTAAGAGATTATTTTGATGAAAGATCCGTGCATTATATTGATTGTAATGAGAAAGGGGAGATTGGTATTGATGTGACGGAGTCTATAAATCCAGATATCCTTTTCTTCTCTCAGCCTTATTTAAATACAATGACCCCCAGAGAAGGTAATTCTCATTTAGACGAAAAGTTATGTTGCTATTATCCATATGCTTTTTGGACGGCAAATGGGGTGTGGTCATATAACTTACCCTTACATTACTTTGCATGGAAGCTTTTCTACTCTACGCCATTACATTTGGAAGATGCAAAGAGGTACTGTGAGAATAAAGGAAGAAATGTTGTCGTTACTGGATATCCAAAAGCAGATGATTTCCTTGCTGGTAATTTTCATGATGTTTGGAAAGTTAAGGATAGAAGGTTGAAAAGACTTATTTGGGCTCCTCATTTTACACTGAAACCTAGTATGAAGGGGACAGTAGCAAGATCCAATTTTCTTATGATGGCGGATTTAATGGTCAATGTAGCGAAAAAGTATGCTGATAGAATGCAGATTGCATTTAAGCCTCATCCTAGATTAAAATCGGAATTATATTTACATGAGGACTGGGGTAAAGAGCGAACAGAGGAATACTATAAACTGTGGGATTCCATGGATAATACATTTCTAGCAGATGGGGAATATATAGATCTCTTTATGACCTCAGATGCTATGATTCATGATTCGTCGTCTTTCTCTGTGGAGTACCACTATAGTCATAATCCAGTGATGTTCATTTCTCAAGATATTAATGCATATAAGGAAATGCTAAATGACTTTGGTAAGTTGACTATAGATATGCATTATATTGGTAAAACGAAAGAGGATATTTTATCATTTATAGAAGAAAAAGTGCTACAGGATATAGATCCTATGCAAGAACAGAGAGAGCGTTTTTTCTATAAATATCTAGTACCCTCACATAAATCGAGTGTTGCTGAATATACCTATAATGATATTGTAACCTCTTTGGGTATTAACTAACATAGAGAATCCTATGTACCCACTTATATCTATTGTTGTTCCAGTTTATAATGCGGAAAACTTTCTGCAGAAGTGCATGGAGAGTATTCTTGCACAGTCATATGTGAACTATGAACTTATAGCTATAGATGATGGAAGTACTGATAGCTCTTTGGATATTTTAAAATCTTTTGAAGATAGAGATCCAAGAATAAAAGTATTTCATCAAGAAAATAGTGGCCCTGGATCTGCAAGGAATTTGGGAATAAGGCACGCAAAGGGGGATTGGATAGTATTTATTGATGCAGATGATACAGTAGATAATGATTATCTAGAAATGTTGGTGGATGCTTCCCAGGATGTGGATTTGGTCCTATGTGGGATGAAACTTTTTAAAGGTGATAAAGTGACTTATTCAAGAACGTTTTTAGATAATGTTGAAAAGAAAGACATATTGTCAGTTGAAGAAATGTTTCAGAAACTGAGATTATATTCATTATCTGGTCCTGTCTGCAAACTATTTAAACGTTCTATTATTCACTCAAATAATATTCTTTTTCCTATTGACATGAATTTAGGAGAGGATACTGTATTTGTTTATTCATATTTGCAATATGCAAATAGTGCATTCATACAGGATGAGTATCATGGTTACAATGTAATGCTATCCCAAAATGATTATTCACTGACTAAAAATGCAAACCCACTAGACATGATTAATGCATATCATAAAATATATGAAATAGGAATAAAACTATGTAAGTCTAAGAATGTAGTGTCAACTATAAATCTAGACAATTTTTATATAGATGGTTTGCTCACATCTTTAGGCAGCATAGAAAAAAGCGGGATTGCATTATCGCGTGTAGAGAGGTACTCTTGCTATAACTCTATAGCTGATTTACATCTTACTAAAGATCTTTACAAAAAACTACCCTTTTATTTCCCTTTTTTTAAGGTATTCAGAGCATGGGGGCTTTATGAATTATTAAATAAAAGCATATATAGGAAATAATGAATGAAAGAATAGGTTGGATTGATTGTGAGAAAGGCTTTATTTTGTTGTTTGTTTGCCTAGCTCATTGCGGAGTGTACTCGCCAATCAATGGTTTCCACATGGCTGCTTTCTTCTTTATTTCTGGCTTATTATTTAAAGATAAATATAATAGCATAAAAGAATATGTATTACGTAAAACTAAGACATTGTTAATACCGTATTTTTCCTTATCCTTTTTGTTCCTACTATTATACAGAAAGTTATGGGATGGTTTAATAAACAGCTTGATTACATATGGGAATGATATTATCCAGGGTTACTCATCCCCAAATGTCTCTCCATTGTGGTTCGTGTATACATTGTTTCAGGTTTCGTGCTTATTTTATATCATTAACATATTCGCGAATAAGATTCTTATGCATAAAGAATGGATCTTGTTATTGGCATGTGTTTGTTTTATTGGAGGGTGGCTATTGAATAGGGTAATCCTTCCTTTTAAGATCTCAACCATGATTACTAGTATGGCTTTCTATTCATTAGGCGTTTATTTGCAACCTTTCTTTTTTAATAAGATACACTGCCTCAAAAGAAAACAGATATTATCGTTAATTATTATTTGTGGCTTATTATGGTTTATTGGGAATAGAATGGCAAATGGAGTAATAGGGTATAACAATAATAATCTAGGATCATCATTTATAGGCTATATGTTAGTATCTATTTTCGGAATTCTTCTATCGACTATTGCTTTCTGCAAATTGGAGAAACTAAAACTATAACACCTGTTTCATCTTTTCTTATATACATAGCCAATAATGGAATAGTAATTTTGGCGCTACATATGTATGCGATTAACGAATGTGACCATTATTTTTCTAATTATACAGCGTTGACATGGTACCCATATGCGTTAGCTTGTGTAGTTGCTATTTTTGTGGTTATCGTGATTCCGATATTTAATAGGTTCTTACCATGGATGATTGGTAAGTAACATTATTCTAACCCAAAACAAATGATACCAAAGATTATTCATTACACATGGTTCAGTGGAGATCCATTTCCTGAGAAGATTCAGAAATGTATCGATACCTGGCATCATAAAATGCCAGACTATGAATTCGTCCTCTGGGATTATAATAAGATTAAAGACATAGATTCTGTTTGGTTGCAAGAATGTTTAAAGGAGAGAAAGTGGGCTTTTGCTGCAGATTTCATCCGCCTTTATGCGGTATATCACTATGGGGGCATCTATTTGGATACTGATGTAGAAGTCTATAAACCATTCAATGAATTCCTTCAAAATAAGATGTTTATAGGTAGAGAAGGAACCCATTACGTCTTACTTGAGAAGGAAGTTAATGTCTTTTTGACATCACATTGCTTTGGTGCAGAACCATTGCATCCGTTTATTAAGAATTGCTTGGATTATTACTCAGGTAGGCATTTTGTTAGATGCGACTCGGAATCCATTCCTAAGCATTTGAGACTTGATATGCTGATGATGCCATACATTCAGAGTGAGATTGCAAAAGGTTATGGGTATAATCCTAGCCTAAAGGCTGATAAGTTGCAATTGCTTGATAGTGGAATCGCAGTTTATCCTTCTTCTATATTTGGTGCTTTATCGAGAAATCAGAAAGAGAGTTATATTTGTCACTTAGCAGATGGCAGCTGGAGAGAAGAAAAATGGGTGGATAAGATAGATTATACTCTTGGGTACAAAATAAAGTGGAGATTAAAAGTTCTTATTTTTAAGGTTGCAAGACAGTTCGATTATTTACTTGTTAAGATAAAATGATACCTAGAATAATCCATTATACATGGTTCAGTGGGGATCCTTTTCCACCAATGATACAGGATTGTATTAATTCTTGGCACAGATATATGCCTGAATATGAATATGTCCTGTGGGATTCCGAAAGGATTAAAGAAATCCATTCGCAGTGGTTGGATGAATGCTTAGCTCAAAAGAAATGGGCTTTTGCGGCAGATTTAGTCCGATTGTATGCTGTGTATAATTATGGTGGTATATATTTGGATACCGACTGTAAAGTTTATAAATCGTTTGATCCATTATTGAGCGAGCATAGTTTTATTGGAAAAGAGAACTCTATTCATGTAGAAGGGCGCTCAACTGAGATGTATCTAACTTCCCATTGCTTTGGCGCAGAAAAAGGGGATGAGTTCCTGAGATGTTGCCTGTCTTATTATGAGAATCGTCCGTTTGTAATGTCTGAGGATATGACATTACCAATGAAGTTAAAATATAATGTCTTGATTCTACCTTTCATTCAGAGTGAGATAGCAAAGCAGTTAGGCTACAATCCATATCCTTCGACTAATGTAGTACAGCATTTAGAAAATGGGGTGACAGTTTATCCTTCTATGTTTTTTGATGCAGTTAAGAAAACGAATGATACTTATTGTAGGCATCTAGCCTTGGGAGGGTGGAGAGATTATAGAACTCCAGACGAGAAGATTACGTTCTGGTATAAGATAAGATGGCGAGTTGAATATGTCTTTAGTAAGCTTTGCAATCATTTTGGCTACATGCTCGTGAAGAAGAGATAATATGCACAAGAAAGTCCTTTTTGTCATTGATTCGTTAAATTGTGGCGGTGCTGAAAAAAGTTTGCTTTCGCTTTTGCCATTGTTGAATCAATCTAAATACGATATTTCACTATGGATATTACATAGGGGAGGGATCTTAGAGAGTCTTGTGCCAGATGGTATACATCTTGTGGAAGATCCTCAATATTCATTTATAGAGAAAGTAAAACTTAAAATCGCATACCTGTTGCATTCCGTATATATTAGAGTTCTCGCACTATTTCATCAAAAACAGCATGGTGCAGAATCACTATGGAAATGTGTGGGGTGGGCAACAAAAGGCATAGACGATTATTTTGATGTAGCTATAGCATATCAGCAAGGATTCCCAACATATCTGGTCGCAAAACAGATTAATGCTAAAAGAAAGATTGCATGGGTAAATGCTGATATTTTTAATGTGGGGTATAATATTAAATATAATATTCCATTCTATAAGAAATATGATTTCATAGTACCTGTATCAGAGCAACTTAAAGGGAAAATGGAATCTGAATTACCACAGTTCTCGGAGAAATATAGATGTGTCTATGATATATTGAATCTAGAATTAATACAAAAGATGAGTTTGGAACCTATAAATGATGCATCCAGAGAAATAGGTAAGAAGCTCATTGTAACTGTTGCCAGAATGGTTCCGCCTAAAGGATACGATATCGCTGTGGAGACAGCTCACTATTTAAAAGAAATGGGCATTCCTTTTAGATGGTATTTCATCGGCTCTGGTAGTGAAAAACAACACATCCTCGACATGATTGTTAATTATCATTTGCAGAATGATGTTATATTGCTTGGATTGAAAACTAATCCATACCCTTATATGAAGTTGTGCGATGTGTATGTCCAATCATCAAGGTTTGAAGGATTTGGTTTAACAATCGCAGAAGCTAAGATTCTGGGAAAACCTGTGGTGAGTACCAATTTCAAGGTTGTATATGATCAGATAACGGATGAAAAGAATGGACTCATTAGTGAAATGGAAGCCACTTCTTTGGGTGATCAAATTATTCGAATGATTACAGATGATGCTTTAAGACAAAGGATTATAGCCAATGTGATGGCTGAAGAGAATACGACTTACAAGACCGAAGTGGTAAAGGTGGAGCATTTATTAGACTAAAAGCTTTATGAATTCTATACAGATTACCAAGGATACTTCAAATGTGATAAAGGGGTTGGCTTGTCTTCTCATTGTCGCTCATCATTTCTGTGCACGTCTGATGGCTAGGGGAGTTGATGATGTGCTGACCAATTTTATTGGTGTCCGTGGTGGAGTAGTGGGGGTTACCGTTTTCTTCTTCTTATCTGCTTGGGGCTTATCTGAATCTCAGAATAGAAATAGATATTCTTTTGATGCTTTTGTAAAAAGACGTCTTTCCAAAGTCTATCTTCCGTTGATAATAACCAATTTCCTCTATTATATCTTCTTATTGATGTGGGGAAATTTGCAGTTTAGTATTTCTGGGTTTGTATTGTCAACGCTCAATATAAGATTGATTGATGGAGTACTTTGGTTTTGTAACACCATTTTAATCTTTTACTTAATCTTCTATCTGTCTTTCTTACCAAAGAATAATTGGGCAAAAGTGACATTATGTCTAGTTTTAACGCTGTTATATTTGTTAGTTGCAACTTGGGTTTATCCAGATTCGCCATTTTATGTATATAGTATCATTGGTTTTCCCTTTGGTCTAGTGTGCTCACTATATAAAGATAGTTTGTCAAGGCTGACAAACTGGGGCATATGGATTGTAACGGGCCTATTTTTGCTCATTGTAGGAGGCATGATGTTTCCTGCTTTTAGGAATTTATTCCTAATGAATAGTTTTTGCTTGATTCTATTGGTTGGGCTTGTCACATTAATTCAACGAGTTAATATAACCAAGAAATTAGTTATTTTGCCTTTTATTGGAGTTTATTCTTACGAGATATACTTATTACATAATAAGGTGCTCTCCCCCTTAGGGAATGCTGGCTATACTACATGGTATCCTTTGGCGTTTTTGATTATAGTTATACCTTTGGCAGTATTATTAAATAAGATTGTAAAACTATTGCTGAAATGATAATCAAGACTATCACCTGTCATGATGTTTATAATCTTGGAGCATCCCTCCAAGCTTATGCTTTGCAGACTTACTTGCAAAAGCAAGGACATGAGGTGGAGATAATTGATTATAAACCAGATTATCTTAGTGGGCATTTTAAGCTCTGGGGGGTATATAATCCTGTTTTTGATAAACCATTAATCAAGAAGTTGTATCTTCTAGCTAAATTACCAGGAAGACTTCTGGCTTTAAGGCGTAAGAAGGCTTTTGATGTTTTTACTAAGAAGTATTTACATCTGACGAGACGCTACCATTCAAACGATGAACTTAAGCAAGATCCTCCAATAGCAGATGTTTATATTGCAGGTAGTGACCAAATATGGAATACAGTTTTCAAAAATGGTCGAGATCCTGCATTCTATCTGGATTTTGCACCGAAAGATAAACTCAGGCTTTCTTATGCAGCTAGTCTGGCTACCAAAGAGATAGCAGAGGAATATCGCTCCTTTGTATCACAGATGATTAAGAACCTAGATTATGTGTCAGTCAGAGAAAGGTCCTCTTTGAGTGTATTGCAGAGTTTAGGTAGGAGTGATGCAGTTGCTGTTTGTGATCCTGTTTTCTTACTTTCTTATGATGAGTGGTCTGAAATGTGCATAGACATGGGATTGAAGGCAAATAAATACTTACTTGTATATGATTTTGACAACAACCCTGTGGTGGAGCAGATCGCCAAAGGGATTGCAAAGACAAAGGGATTGGATATCTATAATGTCGGCCCCTTTAGGAAAAGCTATGCAAGGAAAAACTTTGTTTATGCAGGTCCTCTAGAGTTTCTTTCATTAGTAAAGGATGCGGATTACATCATCTCTAATTCATTTCATGCTACAGCATTCTCTCTTATCTTCCAGAAGCAATTCTGCGTCGTTAAGCGTAAAGAAGCAATCAATGAGAGGATGGTTAGTTTGTTGGCTGATTTAGGACTAAATTATAGAGTTGTTTCTGGGTATGAAGATAGATTGCTAAGTTTGATTAATTACGATAATGTAATGCAGATTTGTAATGAGAATGTAAATTTTTCGAAATTGTATATGAATATAGCTTTAGCAAAATTACAAATTCATAATTAGTGATAAATGTCTATTGATTATTGTTCAATGTTTAGAGTAATAGGGTTTGACATACTTAGGATATTAGCTTGCATATTGATTATAATAATGCATTCGCCTATTCCTAATGAGAATGCGAATGGTTTGTTCCTCTCTTCGCTTAGCTATATTTCAGCATCAGGTATAGGCTTGTTTTTTATGATTTCTGGAGCTTTATTATTATCATTAAATCTTGATGTAAAGAACTTCCTTAAGAAAAGATTTACCAAAGTGGTATTTCCTGCAATAATATGGAGTATATTATATTTATGCGCTAATATCTTAATGTTGGATAAGTCAATAGGGGTTAAAGCACTGCTTTCTATACCTTTCTCTACACAAGGAACCCCTGTGTTTTGGTTTATCTATACGTTATTAGGCCTCTATCTACTAGCTCCTATTTTGAGCAGATGGCTAAACGCTGCTTCTCGAAAAGAGTTGGAATTCTATTTAGCACTATGGGGCATAAGTCTTTGTTATCCATTTCTTAAGTATGTAGTAGATATCAATACTTCTAATACGGGAATCCTTTATTACTTCTCTGGTTATGTAGGCTATTTTATCCTTGGATATTATTTGAAGACATACCCCAATCGGATCTCATGGAAGATGTTGAGTCTTGCATTAGCTGTTTCTATTACAGTACCAGTTATTTGTAAATTACAGCATATAGAGGTCGATTTCTATGATTTATTCTGGTATCTCTCCATTTTTGTTGTGATTCAATGTGCGTGTTGGTGGAAGGCTATTTGCTGTATCAAGCAGAGCGCTTTTGGAGAAAAGGCTTCACACTTTATCACAGAACTTTCAAAGATGACATTTGGTGTCTATCTGGTTCATATTTTCATTATGCGATACATATTGTGGCGTTGTGATTTCATCCTGAATATAGAGAATTATTATTTGCAAACGGCAACAATCATAGTATTGACGTTCGCGCTCTCTGCCTTATGTACATATTTGATAGGTTTGTTGCCGAAAAGCCAATATCTTATAGGCTATAAATCTCTAAACTCTAAACTCTACACTCTACACTAGTATGAAACGCCTATTTATCGCCATACATTATTTGGAAATTGGAGGGGCGGAACGCTCACTAATAGGTCTACTTAATGCACTGGATAATTCTAAGTATGCAGTGGACCTCTTTGTTTATCAGCATCGTGGTGAGTTTATGAGCTTGATTCCGAAGCAGGTGAACCTATTACCAGAGATAGGGAGCTATACTGCCATTGAGAAACCGATGGTTGAAGTTTTGAAAGAGGGGCATATAGGTGTATTTGCTGCCCGATTATGTGCAAAGTTTCAATATAAATCTTATAAGGAAAAACATCACCCTAAAGAAGGTTCGGCTAAATTCCAATATGTTGCAGATTGTGTCACTCCAATACTCCCTTCTTTAAAGAAATACGGAGAATATGATTTAGCCATCAGTTTTCTTACGCCGCATAATATTGTACGTGATAAAGTCTTAGCAAAGAAGAAACTTGCATGGATTCATACAGATTACTCCACCATTGACGTAGATGTAAAGAAAGAACTTCCTGTATGGGCATCCTACGATAAGATCTTTGCTGTATCCGAAGGAGTCAAAAACACCTTTCTAAAGACTTTCCCCTCCTTATCAAAAAAGGTCGATGTCTTTGAAAACATCCTGTCCGAGCAATTCATCCGTGAACAGTCTGAAATAGGTATTGAGCTAGCAAAAGCAGAAATGCAATGTCCAATAACTCTAAACCCTAAACTCTCAACTCTAAACTTGTTATCCGTTGGTCGTTTCACCAGTGCTAAAAACTTCGACAACGTCCCTGACATTTGCAAACGAATCAATTGTCAATTGTCAATTGTGAATTGTGAATTTCGTATCCGTTGGTTCCTGATTGGTTTCGGTGGTGATGAAGCCCTAATTAAAAAGAGAATAGAGGAAGCAGGCATGCAAGACTATTGTATTATCCTAGGCAAAAAAGAGAATCCATACCCTTATATGGCTGTATGTGATGTATATGTACAGCCGTCACGCTATGAAGGCAAGGCTGTGACCGTCCGTGAAGCACAAATCCTCTGTAAACCAGTAATTATTTCAAATTACAAAACCGCCCATAGTCAAGTGCATGATGGCATAGATGGCATCATAGTCCCAAAATCTAATGAAGAAATGGCAGATGCCATAGTAGAATTTTTACAGGACAAGCAGAAACAGCGAGAGATTGTGAACCATTTGCAGCGCAATCATTACGGCAATGAAGATGAAGCTAGTAAATTGAACAATTTATGAAACGGTATATAGACTTGATATCTAATCCTTTAAAAGGTAAAGGTTTTATTTACCTGCTATTGTTGAATCTAGTTTCAAATATGGCAGTTTTGTATCAAGGAAGTAGTTATAAGCAAATTTTTCTTGTCGTTTTCGTTTCGTTTATCGCTGTTTATGTCGAAAATGCCTTTGCCCAGCTATTTAGTAATAGGATTATGAAGGGAATAGTGTATGTTGTTTTGTCTGTATTTCATAACATCCTTATTGTTGCAGATTATTATCTGATTTTTCAATTTGGTCGAATATTTAACCAAGACATTGTGGATATCCTAAGTGAAACAAATACCGTTGAGATAAACAATTTCTTTGAAGCTTATGTTTCTCCTGATATTATATTGATAGCTATTGTTTCATTAGCTGTTTTCAATTATGTATTATATCTTTTTGCAAAGCTCATCTCGAAGATAAATTTAACTTTTATAACAGGATTGGCAACATTGATGGGGGCGGGTATTTATTTGTATATGATATATAGTTATATCCAATATAAAGACGGGATGGGTTTGACGCAATACAATGCAGCTGTAAGAACATCTCATTCTTTTATGATTTTGAGACAAACACTCCAGACTATAGATGATTTGAAAAAGGTTTGTCAGAACACTGAAACAACTCAAACATTTGAAGACAAACCTTCGGTGGTGCTAGTTATCGGTGAATCAGCTAGTGTATATCATTCTTCGTTATACGGGTATGATAAGAATACTACGCCTCTTATTGCAGATCGAGTGCTGAAAGATAGTTTAGTCGTTTTTAATGATATAGTAAGTGCTGCAGATGCCACACATAAAGCCATGCAATCTGTTTTTTCTTTTAATAAGAATGGCAATAACTTCTCAAGAACCCCTTTATTCCCAGCAGCATTCCAGTCTTCAGGTTATTACACAGCTATGTATGATAACCAATATTTTAGAGGGCAGGGGGTTACTTTTATGTCGGATAAAGAGTTGTCAGACATGTTGTATGATTTCAGAAATAAAGACAGATATGGTTACGATGGGGATATGGTAAATGATATTGAGGTGAGTGGTACCAGTTCTTTATATGTGATTCACTTATGGGGACAACATTATACTTATGCTCATCGATATCCTAAAGAGTTTGCACTTTTCAATGCGGAAGACTATGGTGCTGAAAGGTACTCGCTAGAGCAACGTGAAATCATAGCACATTATGACAATGCTACTGTTTACAATGATTATGTGTTGAATGAGATTATAAAGAAGTTTGAAAATCAGAACTGTGTTGTCATATATTTGTCAGACCATGGTGAGGAAGTTTTTGAATTGGGTAACTTCATGGGGCATGGTGGTGCTGGATATCATAAAGACATAAATTACTTAGTAAGGGTTCCTTTCTGGATATGGATGTCTCCTCTGTATAAGGAGAAACATCCAGAAATGGCGAAATCTGTGTATAAAGCAAAGAACCAACCAGGTATTACCGATGATGTAAGTCATTTGCTATTGGATTTAGCTGGTATTAATACTAGTTTCTTTTCTGCTTCTAGGAGTATAGTAAACCCAGATTATGATGTATCAAAACCCCGTATCGTCCTTAATTCTGTAGCTTATGTCAAATAAAAAGGCATTTTTATTTATCATGTTAATTTTGGTATCTATAAGTTCAATATGGATACTATATTTGATATTATCTTTGCCTTTGAAAGCTAAAGAATCAATAGATTTGTTAGACCGAAATTATTATATTGCTCATGCAGGTGGAGGTATAGACGGTTATACATACACTAATAGTAAGGAAGCATTACTTCAATCGTTAGATAGAGGATATAAGTTTATAGAATTGGATTTCTCTATGACCTCTGATGGTCAATTAGTTTGTGCTCATGGGGCTTCTGTTTTTAATAAAAAAACAAATGGGAATAAAGACTCTATCAATATAATGCCAGATTTGTTATCATTTAAACAAAAAAGGATTGATGGGAAATATAGTCCTATGACAGCCGAGGAACTTGTAGAGATAATGAATCAGAGGGATTTTGTATTACTAGTTGATTGCTTGTCTGATCCCAATATTATTGATAAGCATTTCTCTAATTTTAAGAGCCGTATTCTAGTGGAGACATCTTCAATTAATAATTATGTAGCATTACATAAAGAAGATTATAAAGTCTTGTATTCTATGGGTAATATTGGCATTAAGAATATTATAGGTTATCTAATTAACACAATAATGATTGGAGAACCTGTTAGTATAATTACCGTAAGTGTTGATTGTAATTATAGTAATTTGCGAATTCTTCGGAGATTATTTGGAGTTAAGGCATATGCTTTTACGACTAATTCAATTGAATACATGAGAAGTCATATAGGTACGGATATAGACAAAGTATATACAGATAATTTGTATTAGCCTGTTATGATTCCTAAGATTATTCATTATTGTTGGTTTGGTAGAAATCCACTGCCAAAGTCTGCAAAGAGGTGTATTGCTTCTTGGAAGAAGTACCTTTCGGACTATGAGATAAAGGAATGGAACGAAGACAACTTTGATGTGAATATTATCCCTTATGCTAGCGATGCATATGCAGCAAAGAAGTATGCATTCGTAAGCGACTATGCTCGCTTCTGGATTTTGTATCATTATGGTGGTGTTTACTTTGATACAGATGTTGAAGTGATTAGGCCGATGGATGCGTTAATTGAGAAAGGTGCATTTATGGGGTGGGAGAAACCAAATAGTTTAGGCGTCTCAAGTATTGCTCCCGGGCTTGGTTTGGCTGCCCCTAAAGGGATGTCGTTTTACAAAGATATCTTGAATGGTTTTGAGAATCTTAATTTCTATAGAGAGAATGGTGAGAGGAATTCCTATTCAATGATTCCAATGGTGACAGATTTATTGATTAAACATGGCCTAAAGAAAGATGGTCATTTGCAGACAATAGATGGTATCATACTATACCCCAATGAGTATTTCTGTCCAATGGATGCTGTTACAGGAAGAGTGAATATTACCTCTGATACATATACCATTCATTGGTACACAATGTCTTGGCTCCCTCGATCAAGGCAGTGGCGAGTTAAATTGATGAGAATTATTCGCAATATGTTTTCTTTAAAATGATGAGTGAACCTATTCGAGTCTTAATGCTTTTCACAAATATGAACCGTGGTGGGGCAGAGTCGATGGTAATGAGCTACTATCGTAATATCAACCGCACAAAGGTTCAGTTTGATTTTCTGGTGCATCGCCCAGAAAGGGGAGCGTATGAAGATGAAATAGAGCAGTTAGGAGGAAGAATCTATCGATTGATACCCTTCCATCCATTCACTTTCGGACAATATAAGAAACTCGTTTCCCGGTTTTTTGATGAGCATCCAGAGTATAAAATCATACACGGACATTGTTCAGAGTTGGGTTATTTTATTTATAAAGAGGCGTCTCGAAGAGGGGTTCCTCATATTATAGCGCATGCACACAATGCTCATGCTCTTTATGATCTGAAATGGCCTTTCCGCACATGGTTCAAGCATCGGATGCGTAAGTATCTGACACACGAGTTTACATGTGGACAGGAAGCAGCAGTGTGGCTCTTTGGAAGAAAGTTGGCAAAGCAAGCAGTGCTTCAACGCAATGCAATAGATACGCAGCTGTTTAGATTTGATGCAGAGAATAGAGTGCGTACTCGTAAGGAGTTTGGAATTACTGATGATACATTGCTTATCGGACATGTAGGCCGATTTGAGAAACAGAAGAATCATACATTCCTGATAGATGTTTTTGAGGAAGTTTTGGCTTTACGCCCTCAGGCACGATTGCTTCTGATTGGTGGCACGGGTAATTTAGAAGGAGCAGTCAGGGCTAGGGTGCAAGAAAAAGGGTTGACTAAGAAAGTGATCTTTGCGGGAACGCGTTCTGATGTTCCTCAGATCCTGTCAGCAATGGATGTTTTCCTGTTCCCCTCATTTATGGAAGGGATGTCGCTTTCTATGCTTGAAGCCCAGTGTGCAGGGCTTCCTTGTTTAGTTTCTGATAGTATTCCTAAAGAAATCTCTATAACAGATTTGGTGTCTTATTATTCATTGGATAGAAGTGCCGAGAAATGGGCAAAGGGTCTTATGAAAGTGTTTAATGACCATAGAAAAAGGGGAGATTATTATATGAAAATTGCAGAAGCAGGATATGACATCAAGAAGAATGCAGAGTGGCTTCAGAACTATTATTTATCTTTAGTTGAGTAATGGCAACACTGACTATATTCACTCCAGCATACAATCGTGCTTATACCCTTCATTTAGGATATGAGGCACTGAAACGTCAGACATGCAAGGATTTTGTTTGGTTGATTGTGGATGATGGCTCTACGGATAATACATGTGATTTGGTTCAGAGCTGGATAAATCAAGAGAATGGCTTTGAAATCCGTTATATCTATCAGGAGAATCAAGGTATGCATGGGGCACATAATACGGCTTATCGTTTGATAGATACAGAGCTGAATACCTGCATTGATTCAGATGACTACATGCCCGATGATGCGGTGGAGAAGATTTTGTCTTTTTGGAAAGCGAATGGTGCTGATAAGGTAGCTGGAATCATCGGTCTGGATGCTGATTTTGATGGTAATATAATAGGCACTTCTTTCCCCGTAGAAATGACAAGAACCACCTTAGGTGGTTTTTATGCGAATGGCGGAAAAGGGGATAAGAAGATGGTTTATCGGACGGATGTCATAAAGAAATATCCTGAATACCCAATCTTTGAAGGGGAAAAATATGTCTCTTTAGGATATAAGTACCAATTGATAGATCAAGATTATGAGTTGCTTACACTAAATGAGGTATTGGTCAATGTAGAATATCGTCCAGATGGTTCCAGCATGAATATGTATAGGCAATATTTAAGAAATCCTAAAGGGTTTTCCTTTATTCGGAAAACTTCCATGCAGTTAGCACCAACTTTTAAGCGGAGGTTTATAGAGTCTGTACACTATGTGGCAGATAGTCTATTGGCTAAGAATAGTCATTTTATTGCAGAATCACCTCGAAAGCTGATGACACTTTGCGCTATGCCTTTTGGTTTATTGTGGTATGGGGTGATACGTTATAAAACTCGTCATATAGCATGATAAGCATTATTGTCCCAGTCTATAATGTAGAAGCCTATCTATCCCAATGTCTTGATTCGCTGATAAATCAAACCTATCAAGACTTAGAGATTATTTGCGTGAATGATGGCTCTACTGATGGATCATTGCAAATCTTATATCGGTATCAGTCTAAAGATAAGAGGATAAAAGTCTTTAATCAGAAGAATCAAGGGCTGTCGGGGGCTCGCAACACAGGAATCACACAGGCAACTGGGGATTGGATGATGTTTGTAGATTCTGACGATTGGCTAGACCTAGGATGTTGTAAGAGATTAATGCAAATTGTCGATTCGGATTTGGATTTGTGTTTTTTCTCATATACAAGGGAGTTTGGTGATAAAGTTGCCCCAAAACTGATCTTTGGGAATGAAATAATCAATTATCAGGCAAAGAAAGATGTTGATGCTCTCTATGCAAGGTTGATAGGCTTAAGGAATGCAGAATTGATGCATCCTGAGAAATTGGACAGTTTGTCAACAGCCTGGGGAAAACTCTATAAGGCATCAATCATTAAGGAACATCAAATAGAATTCGTTTCTACCAAAGAAATAGGAACAGAAGATTTATTGTTTAATATCTATTATTTCCGTTGGATAAAAAAGGCAATGTATATACCGAATACTTTTTATCATTATCGGAAAAACAATATCACTTCGTTAACAAGGTTATACAAACCTAATCTGGTAGTACAATGGACTCACATGTTTAGAAAAATTGAAGGTTTTATAAAGCCGTTAGATAGAGATGATTTACTAGATGCTTTATTAAATAGGAAAGCATTGTGCTTGATAGGTTTAGGGCTAAACATTGTATTTTCTGACAAATCTTTGAAAGAGAAATATATATTGATAGATAGTGTAGTATCATCAGATTGGTACCGTCATGCTATAGAGAACTTGCCATTGAATTATTTTCCTCTTCATTGGAAATTATTCTATTTTTCAGCAAAGAAAAGAATTATTTGTTTACTTTTGCTAATGCTTTATTATATGAAGGTCCAAATTTATAGGTAATAATGAATTATTATGGAGTTTGATTTTATACCTGCTATACAATATACTCATTTGTTTCATGTTGCTGTTTTGTGCTTAATGCTCCTTGCTTTCTGGCAATGTGCTTCTGGCAATATACTTAAACAGAATGTAGTAGAGTTTAATGCTGGATGGGGTTTTGTATTAGCAGTTCTTATTATATTTTATATGGGCTTTCGCCCTGTAGGTAGTGGACTCGGTTTTGGGGATACAGTTAATTATGCTGCAGGTTTCAAAACTCTTTCAAGTGTTCCGATGAGATGGGAATGGGGAGGAGAATGGCTGTTTTATAATTTGCTTCATTGGTTTGCTAGAGTTAGCAATGTTAATATTTTTTTCTTATTTTGCGCAACTTTATATGTTCTCCCATTATGGATTGCCATGCATCGCATCTTCGGTAATTATTCTTATATACCATTTCTTATTATTCTTGGAATGTTTACTTTTTGGAATTATGGAGTGAACGGTATAAGAAATGGAATTGGAGCCTCATTGGTTATTCTTGCTATGACTTATGTGGACAAAGTTCCGATAATGGTACTTTTATGTATATTGGCAACAGGTTTCCATAGTTCAGTGTATCTAATGATTGGAGCAGGTTTACTGGCCTGGTTCATCAAGAATAGCTATTACTATTTGGCCGCATGGCTTGCTTGTGTTATAGCATCATACGTCGCAGGTAATACTATTCAAGCTTTTCTAGCTGGATTAGGGATCGGGGGCGAGGATGAACGTTTTGTTACCTATCTAACATTGGATACAGAGGCATTTGCTCGAAATGAGTTGACAGTTTTAAGAACTGATTTTCGATGGGATTTCTTGGCATATAGTTCTATGGCTGTTGGCGTTGGCTGGTATTTTATATTCAAACGTAAATTCCAAGATGAGTATTACCATTGGATATACAATACTTTCTTGATTACCAATGCTTTCTGGGTCTTGGTTATTCGTGCTGCATTTTCCAACCGCTTCGCTCAGATTTCATGGTTCATCATGCCAATCGTATTGATATATCCATTCATGAAAAAGCGTTTTTGGCTCAATCATGAAAAGATGCTTGGCTATGCTATATTAGCCTTCTATGCTTTTGCTTTCTATTCTAATATTCTAAGAGGATAATATAATGAATAATCTTTCTGAACACCAACAACTATTGTTGAAGGTGTATAAAGAGTTTGCAAAATTCTGTGCACATAATAACCTTACCTTTTTTGCAGCTTACGGCACCATGATAGGTGTTATCCGCCATCATGGTTTTATCCCATGGGATGATGATATTGATGTGTATATGTTTAGGGAAGATTATGATAGATTTGTAAGTCTTGCCAGTTTATTGTCTTCGCCATATAAGATAATAACATATAAAGAAGGGAAGAACCCATACCCTATAGCTAAGTTTTATACGACTGAAGGCACAATATGGGAATATCGCCAATTCCCATTTATCATAGGTCCTTGGATTGACGTCTTTCCTATAGATGAAGGTGATTTGGGTAATCCCGAATCAGATGCAGTATTTGAGAAACTTCACTATACTATGTGGAAGTATCGGAAGGCTATCGCTTATGACAAATGGAGTGAAATAGGAAGTGATTTCTGTCACTTCAATATTATCGAAGGGGCTATAAAATTGTTTAAGAAGGTCCGATATGCTCCTTTTAAGGAAAAGTATATTAATCAAATATCAGACTGTTTTGACACGATAAAAGGTATTAAAGGGAAAACCTTCAGATGTTATAACAACGCCATGAAAAATGAGGTTTTCAAAAGAGAATGGTTCAAGGATTTGATTGAGATGCCTTTTGAAGATACTAGGATTAAAGTTCCATGTGGATATGATGAGCTTTTGACATCATTCTATGGTGACTACATGACTCCTCCACCTGAAGAGAAACGGAAAGGGCATACTGTCTATTATATAGATTTAAATCATACCAAGACAAGGGATGAAATACTTACAGAGAATAAGGATGCATTCCATGAAAGGCAAACCTTGTCTGTTAAAGTCCTTTGGGATGAAATCAAGCATCGTTCTATAGGGTGGCAAAGACCTAAACGTGAGAAGAAAGAATGAACCCTTAGATTCTGATCTTTTGTGTCTTATGATTAGCGTAATAGTTCCTATTTATAATGTTGAGGATTATCTTCCTAGATGTCTGGATAGTATTATAAACCAGAGTTTTAGGGATTTAGATATTATTTTGGTTGATGATGGATCTACTGATTCATCAAGAAAGATTTGTGAAGACTATAAAACAAAAGATCAGCGAATTACGGTAATTCATAAAGAGAATGGCGGTCAATACAGTGCTCGTAATATGGGTTTACAAGAAGCGAAAGGAAATCTCGTTTTCATGCTAGATGGAGATGATGCGGTGCATCCCCAAATAATTGAGATACTACATGAAATGTTACTTTCAGGTGATTACGATCTGGCAATGTGTTATGGCGAGAAGGTCAATGATGTTTCGCTTATTCCTGAAAAAAGTCGGGAGATTATAGAGGACTTTCCTACTAAGGAATTGACACAAGATGTGTTAATGCAGTCTTTATATAGTAAAGGAGAGGGGAAATTACAGTTTGCAGTAGTGTGGAATAAACTATATAAGAGAAGTATTCTTGAGAATCTTTCTTTTGTGAACACCTATAGTGAAGATACAGAATTCAACAATAGGGTTTTCTTAAATGTGAAAAAGGCAATCGTGACCTCACAGAGTCTTTATTATTACATTCAACGTGATAACTCTGCATTGCATCAAGGAGTCAGTATACGCTATGTCAAGATTCCAGAATCTTTGCACCTCTGTTTGAAAGCAATTCCTGAAGATAAAGGACTTTATAGATCCTTTTGCTTAAGACAGATTTATAGACGAATGCCATCAATAAGATATTGGTCTAAAGGTTCACCTTTATATCAAACAGCTTTGGATTGTAGGAAGAAGGTTATTAATGGTACAATTAAGGAATTTGTAGCTAGTCCCTACATTTCTATTATACACAAAGTCGTATTATTGTTTTTTAATTATTGTCCTTTTATATACATGTGTTTTGTTAATGTTATGGAGTTGAAAGCTCGTATTAAAGGTTATTTTAAGTGAATTTATATGGTTTAGGCTAAACGTTATTGTTGAAACTAGTAATTAATAATAAAAGAACAAATACACTGAGCAGAGTATGATTAGTATTATTATACCAATATTCAATATCGAAGCGTATCTCCCTAATTGTTTGGACAGTGTCATTAATCAGACATACACAGATCTGGAGATAGTGCTCATTGACGACGGTTCCACAGATGCATCTGGAAGTATATGTGACGAATACTCGCGTAAGGATTCACGTATTCGAGTAATACATCAAAGCAATTGTGGAGTTTCTGCAGCTAGGAATGCAGGGATTAATGTTTCTACAGGAGAATATGTTTACTTCCTTGATGGTGATGATTTACTCGCTCTTGACAGTATTCAACTTCTTGCTTATCCACTTAAAACAAGGGCATATGATTTTACTATCGGGCAAGTAGAAGTTGTAGGTTCAGAAAAGAGTTATCCTTCATTAAAAATGGAAGATGGTGAGATAATAGGGAATGCTAGTATTTTTCATCACTATGCCTGCCGAGATTTTTATATGATGGCAGTTAATAAACTTTGTAGGAGAGACTTCCTCATTTCTAATCAGCTTTTTTTCAAGGAAGGTATTCGTTACGAAGATGATGTCTGGAGTTTTCGGGTTTCTTTAGTTGCAGAGTCAATGTTTGTTGTCAACAATGCTGTATATAAATATGTAATAAGAGAGAGTTCCTTCACGGAAAAAAATATAGGGAGGAATAGAATAGTCAAAGCAATCCCCGCTTTAAAAGCCATCAACCAAATTATTGAAGCAACAATAGGGGTAAATCATAATGACATTATGCTTTTCCTTAGTGGTTTGTATCAGGTTCTATATATGCCTGCTGTATATAATATGTGGATCAGTGAATATAAATCATTGAGGGAAATTGACCCAAGAGGTTATAAGGAAATACTTTGCCTATGTCTTTGCTCCCATCAGTTGTTTAGGACGAATGGTCATCTTTTGTTCCCTACCCAGGTGGGATATAAACTTTATGGATATATTATGAGAAGAATGCTAAAATAGCGTTTCATTATACATCCGATTTTTCATAATTTAACCTTTTATATGAAAAAAGACAAAATCAAGATTTTTGTTCTTCCACCATATGATGAAGTTCAAGGATTTGTTCATACAGTTCTTCCTGAGTTGTTTAATGTAGAGATCACAGACAAGGGTTATGACTTAATGATAGGAAGCACTCGAACACCACTAGAATATTTGAATTGTGAAGGAGTAAAATTATTTTATACGGGGGAAAATATAGTCCCTGATTTTAATCTATATGACTATGCTATAGGTTTTGATTTTCTGGACTTTGGTGATAGATATTTACGACTTCCTTTATATTGTCTTTATCCTGAATTCGATGGTTTGATTAATCTTCATTCTCAGATGAACGACGAGAATAGATTAAATCGTAAGTTCTGCAGCATGGTGGTGTCAAATAGCAAATGGTCCAGCCCAATTCGGAGAGTATTCTTTGAAGAACTCTCCAAATATAAAAGGGTGGATTCTGCAGGGAAATACCTAAACAATATGGGTGCAGACTATTTGAAAGATAAACAAGCTTTTATCTCTCAGTATAAATTTAATATTGCTTTCGAAAACTCATCGGTTCCTGGATATACTACCGAAAAGATAATGCATGCGATGGCAGCAGAGACATTACCTATTTATTGGGGAAATCCATTGGTGAGTAAAGACTTCAATCCTCTCTCATATGTTAATTTGCAGGATTTCAGTTCTATTAAGGAATGTGTGGATTACATCGTCTATCTGGATCAACATGATGAGAAGTATTTGGAGATTTTGAGACAAGACAAGTTTAATTTAGAAGGCAACTATATAGATTATAAAGAACGCATTAAGGCATTCCTTGACCATATCTTGTCGCAGAAGGATGCTTCTCGCTTATCACCCTATGGCAGGCAGGCCATCTACAGAAAAGAATTAATCGATAAAACTGTTTTTTTCAATAGGCATCATTCTAACGATTCCGTTTTTCTGAATAGTTATAATTTATTAAAGTCTATTGTTTATAAGTTCCTACATCCTTCTAGATAAGATGAAACAGATTAATGAGGTATCAGCTGTTTTTTGTATTCTTGCACGTGATTGTAAGAATAATTTATTTAGGAATATCTCATTTATAGAAGATTATCGAAGGCATTTTCGGCGAAGCTTACTAATTGTTATTGAGAATGACAGTATTGATGGAACAAAAAAGATATTAGAAGAATGGTCGCAGAAATCTAAAGGGTTTATCCTTAAAAGTCAGAATCACCCAGAATGGTCTTCCATGCATCGTGTGCAGCGAATAGCTCTTTGTCGCAATGAGTATATGAATATCCTTCGTGAGCAGAACGAGTCTTATGATTTTGTCATCATGATAGATATGGATGTAGAGCTATGTGACGTTGATTTTATGGAAGTCATTCATAATGCCCCTTCTGACTTCTCTGCTCTATTTGCAAATGGACGATATTATTTATATGTGTTGAAGCATAGGGTTCCTATGTTTTATTATGATCTCTATGCATATGTCCCTTATAATAGTCCGAAAGTAGAATTTAAAGGTGGCGAACTAGGTGATAATGGGGATGCTTTGGAGAGATTATTGAGAAAGCAGGAATACGTACAGTGTGATTCAGCGTTTGGTGGACTGGCGATTTACCGTTTTGAAGTTATTCAAAACCTCACATACATAACTGTCCCAAACCATCGTTCAAATAAATATACCTTATTGTGTGAACATGTTCCATTCAATGCAGAGTGTAGGAAAAGAGGGGCTTTATACATCGCAAAAGATCTACATTTGTTCTATGAACCTTTAACATGGAAAGGGTATATTCACAGATTGTTAAATCGCTATCTTGGTAAACAGCGTTATAACTCTTTCTTGTATTTTTATTATGTAATAATCAGAAGAAGGAAGGATTATGATACCCCGAAGGATTAA